>Ga0265301_10000483_pt1 | contig 58841 bp, 44 predicted proteins | sample AusTroGonzalo_MG_2_FD_193488 | JGI IMG/M metagenome (GOLD analysis project Ga0265301, IMG submission 193488) | Bovine rumen microbial communities from tropical cattle in Woodstock, Queensland, Australia - Gonzalo_04 | ecosystem: Host-associated > Mammals > Digestive system > Stomach > Rumen ... | reverse complement strand
ACGTCGACGGCATGCGCGCCGCCACCGGCATCCTGACCGCGCGCGGCGGCATGACCAGCCACGCGGCGCTCGTCTGCCGCGGCTGGGGCAAGTGCTGCATCGTCGGCGCCGCCGACATCCAGGTCGATGAGGTCAAGAAGACCCTCAAGATCGGCAAGCAGACGTTCAAGGAAGGCGACAAGCTCAGCCTGAACGGCACCCGCGGCTACGTGTACGCCGGCGCGCTGAAGACCGTCGACTCCAGCGAAAACCAGATGCTCAAGAAGTTCATGAAGCTCGTCGACAAGTACAAAAAGCTCGGCGTCCGCGCCAATGCCGACACCGCCGAAGACGCCGCCAAGGCACGCGCGTTCGGAGCCGAGGGCATCGGACTCTTCCGCACCGAGCACATGTTCTACGGCGGCAATGAGAAACCGCTCTTCGCACTCCGCAAGATGATCCTCAGCAGCACGCCCGAAGAACGCATCGCCGCCCTCAACGAGCTCTTCCCCTATGTCAAGAAAGACGTCCTCGCCACCATGAAGGCCATGGAAGGCCTCCCGGTGACCATCCGCTTCCTCGATCCGCCGCTGCATGAGTTCGTACCGCATACGAAGGAACAGCAGCTCGATCTCGCCAAGTCCATCGGCATCTCCCATGCCGAGTTCCTGAAGCGCGCCGACGCCCTGAAGGAAAGCAACCCGATGATGGGTCACCGCGGCGTCCGCCTTGGCGTCACCTATCCCGAGATCACCGCCATGCAGGCGCGCGCCATCTTCGAGGCCGCCGCCGAGATCGAGAAGAAAGACAAGAAGCGCTGCCACATCGAAATGATGATCCCCGTGACCTGCGATCCGAACGAACTCAAGGACCAGAAAAAGATCATCGAAAAGGTCGAAGCAGAGGTCGCAGCGAAGAACAAAATCAAGAAGTTCGACTACATGGTCGGCACCATGATCGAGATCCCGCGCGCCGCCATCCTCGCCGGCAAGATGGCCGAGGAAGCCGAATTCTTCTCGTTCGGCACCAACGACCTCACCCAGATGACGTTCGGCTTCTCCCGCGACGACATCGGATCGTTCGTCGGCGAATATCTCCGCAAGGACATCATCCCCGCCGATCCCTTCCAGACCATCGACCGCGACGGCGTCGGCTGGATGATCCGCCATGCTGTCGAGGCCGGTCGCGCCACCCGCAAGAACCTGAAAGCCGGCATCTGCGGCGAACAGGGCGGCGAGCCGAAGTCCGTGGAATTCTGCCACGAAGTCGGCCTGACCTACGTCTCCTGCAGCACCTACCGCGTGCCCATCGCCCGTCTGGCTGCCGCACAGGCCGCCATCAAGGCCGAGGCCGCGAAGAAGGCGAAACGGAAATAATCCGCGTCTCTCGAACGTATCGGGGCGCCTGTTCGTCAGGCGCCCCGTTTTGTCTCTTTTTTTTCAACAAAATAACGGAACAATCCTGTCCCATGCAGTTCTCCGGCCATCCAGTTTCATTCTTCTATCCCTGGCGCTTCGTCTCGCGCGAACTCTACCGCTCCGTCATGGTCGATTTCCGCGACAACGGCGCGGACCGCCTCGTGATCGTGCAGGAATGGATGGAGCGCATCCTGTCGGACCACGTGTTCTATCTGGACCTGCTGGAGATGGTCCGGGACGCCGGGATGAAGCTTTTCGAAGTTCACGCGCCGAACGGCCCGCACTGGGACCTCTCGTGCATTTTCGAGGGGCGGCGCGGACCGATGATCGACGGGCACAGGCGCGCGCTGCATTACGCCGCGGAAACAGGCTGCCGCACCTACACGATCCACATCGGCGCAGGACAGTACAACCGGTTCCGCACGCCCGTGCAACAGATTCGCGAGGCCGCGCTCCGCACGCTCGACGAACTCGTCCCGCACGCGGAGAAGCTTGGCGTCGTGATCGCCGTCGAGAACAGCTTCGAGCCGCCAAACACGCCCGACGACGTGCTGTTTCTGCTGGAGCATTTCAACTCGCCCGCGCTCGGCTGCTGCTACGACGCCGGACACGCGAACGTGATGGCGCCCGCGCCGGGCAAACGCCAGGAGCTTTACTGCCCCGTGATGAAAGAAGTCTGGGACGGACACGTCGTAGAATATCCGGACGCGCTGGACAAGCTCGCGCCCTGGGTCGTGACCGCGCATCTGCACGACAACGACGGCTACCGCGACGCCCACGCCCTGCCCGGCTCCGGCACCGTGGACTGGACCGCGATCCTCTCCAAACTCGCCACCTGCCCGAGGCTGATCTCCGTGCAGTCCGAGGTTCATTGCGACCGCGCGGAAAACGAGGTCACGCCAGGCCGCATCTGCCGGAAATTCGCGGAGCTTTTCCGCTGAATCCCCCCTTTCCTTTCACCGCGTTACCCCGGCGGAAAAGAAATGTCTGGTCTACCATCTCAAGTTTCAGTTAAAAGGTACGTTTTTTAACTGAAACTTGCGCGTGTGCACGTGAAAGGGAAACATACTTCGTTTTTTCCAAGTCTTTGGCTATCACATTTCCGAATCACTGTTCGCTCCACCTTCCCATTGTCCGCCTCTCTTTCTTTCCCGGTCCACGTTTTTCACTGTTTTTTTGCAGTTTTTTTCGTATTCCGGCTTGACTTTTTCGCAAAACGGGAAAACAGTATGTTGAACCGAACTTTTTCCCCGTCCAAAGAGAAAGGATTCCGCGCATGAAAAAAACGTATGTGCTCGACACGAACGTGATCCTCCACAGCGCACAGTCGCTCAACGCGTTCGAGGACAATGAAGTCGTCATCCCCATGACCGTGATCGAAGAGCTCGACAAGTTCAAACGCAACCAGGATGAACTCGGCCGCAACACGCGCCAGGCGATCCGCCAGATCGACGCTCTCCGCCAGAAAGGACCGCTCTCCAAGGGCGTCAAGCTCGACAACTCCCCGAATCCGCGCAAATGCGGCAGCCTCCGCGTGGTCATCAGCGAGGGCCGCCTCTCCGGCAGCTCCGACATGAGCGTGGCGGACAACCGCATCCTGAACGTGGCGAAGATGCTCATGGAGCGCGAGAAGCACCCCGTCATCTTCATCACCAAGGACCTGAACCTCCGCCTGAAAGCCGACGCGCTGAACATCCCGGTCGAGGATTTCGAGTGCGAACAGGTCAACAGCGACGAATTGTACAGCGGATTCCAGACCGTCACCGTCGACGCGGACTTCATGGACGACTTCCATCGCGCCGGATTCGTCGAGATCCCGAAAGGCGTCACAATCTACCCGAACGGCTTCGTGATGTTCGCGGACAAAGCGAACGACCACCACACCACGGTCGGCTGGTGCCGCCACGGACGCATCGAGGTGCTCCCGAACGGCGCTGGCGAACACGTCGGCGGCATCTCTCCGCGCAGCCTGGAACAGCGCATGGCGCTGATCCTGCTCACCGACCCGGAAATCCAGGTCGTCTCGCTCGTCGGGCAGGCAGGCAGCGGCAAGACTCTCCTCGCGCTCGCCGCCGCCGTCGAACAGGCGATCAACAACAACCTGTACGAACGCATCCTCGTGACCCGTCCGATCGTGCCGATGGGCAAGGACATCGGATACATGCCCGGCGGCAAGGACGAAAAGCTCGGCGTCTGGATGCAGCCCATCTACGACAACCTCGAATTCCTCATGCAGAACGGCGGCAAGAAAGACCCGCAGACCATCCGCCGCCGCCTCGACGACATGCGCCGCTACCACCAGCTCGAGCTTGAGGCGCTGACCTACATCCGCGGACGCAGCATCCCGCGCCAGTTCATCATCATCGACGAGGCGCAGAACCTGACGCCGCACGAGGTGAAGACCATCGTCAGCCGCGCCGGCATGGGCTCGAAGATGATCCTGACCGGCGACCCCGCCCAGATCGACAATCCCTACCTGGACGCCTCCAGCAACGGCCTCTCCTACCTCGTTGAGCGGTTCAAGAAGATCGACCTCCACGGGCACATCACGCTCCGCAAGAGCGAACGCAGCCCGCTGGCAGCTGCCGCAGCCGAAAACCTCTGATTCGACAAATCAAATATGCCGCGGCGAGCTTAAAAACGAACCGCGCTACGTTAAGTATAGCCTCTCCGTTCGACCGGAGGGGCTTTTTGCTCAAAAAGTATATCCTTTTTTCGAAAAAGCGATTTGCATTCCGGAAAAAGCGTGTATATTAGAGGAGAATCTAAATTTTTTACCGCTAATCCCAACATAGAAAGGCTAGTTATGACCACCATGATGAAGACACTCTGCGCAGGCGCCGTTTTCGCCGCCGCGGCCGCGGCTTACGCCGACTTCCACGAATGGGCGAAATCCCCGCCGATGGGATGGAACAGCTGGGACTGCTTCGGCACGACCATCACGGAAGACATCGCCAAGGCACAGGCCGACGCGCAGGAAAAATACCTGAAGGAATTCGGCTGGCAGTACCTCGTGGTCGACATCCAGTGGTACGAAGGATCCTCCCAGGGACACGGCTACAGGCCCGGCGCCACGCTCACCATGGACGAGTTCGGACGCCTGCTCCCCGCCCCGAACAAGTTCCCGTCCTCCGTCGACGGCGCCGGCTTCAAGCCCCTCGCCGACTACGTCCACGCCAAGGGCCTCAAGTTCGGTATCCACCTCATGCGCGGCATCCCGAAGCAGGCCGTCAACCAGAACACCCCCGTCAAGGGCACGGACTACCACGCGAAAGACATCGCGAACACCCGCAGCGTCTGCGCTTGGAACCCCGACATGTACGGCGTTGACATGACCAAGCCCGGCGCGCAGGACTACTACGACTCCGTCTTCGAGCTCTACGCCTCCTGGGGCATCGACTTCATCAAGGTCGACGACATCTCCCGCCCCTACGACCGCGTCCAGCAGCTCGAGATCGAGGCCATGCGCAAAGCCATCGACAAGACCGGCCGCCCGATCGTCTTCAGCCTCTCCCCCGGCGACACCCCGATCGAAAAGGGCGCGCACGTGAACCAGTTCGCCAACATGTGGCGCGTTTCCGACGACTTCTGGGACCGCTGGTCCCCGCTCTACGGCATGTTCGGACGCCTGAACAAATGGACCCCGTACCGCATTGAGGGCGCGTATCCCGACGCCGACATGCTCCCGTTCGGCATCATCGAATTCCGCCGTCCCACCCGGTTCACGCAGGACGAACAGGTCACCTGCATGTCGCTCTGGTGCATCGCCCGCTCCCCGCTCATGCTCGGCGCCGACATGACCAAGATGGACGACTGGACCGTGAAGCTCCTCACGAACAAGGAGGTCCTCGCCGTCAACCAGCACAGCACGAACAACCGCCAGATCTCGAACAACGGCGACCTCATCGTCTGGGCAGCCGACATCCCCGGCAGCAAGGACAAGTACGTCGGGCTCTTCAACGCCACTTCGCCCGGCTCCCGCGACGTCGATTTCCTGAAGGCGAAGTACCACAGCATCCGCATCGGCGGCGACGGCGAACGCGAAGCCGAGGTCAAGGCGAACATCGGCGGGTCCAAGGCGTTCGCGCTCGCGGTCACCGACGGCGGCGACTCCATGAACTACGACCACGCCGCATGGCTCAACCCCGTCCTCTCCGGCCCCGCGGGCTCCATGAAGCTCACTGACCTGAAATGGAAGAGCGCGACCCAGGGCTGGGGCGAAACGCGCGTCGGACAGACCTCCGACGGACGCCGCATCGACGGCATCGGCACGCACGCCGTCTCCGTCATCATCTACGAACGCCCCGAGGGCTACGACACCGTCACCGCGCGCGGCGTGCTCGCGGACAACTGCGAAAACCGCGGCGGCACCATTGAATTCCTCGTGCTCACCGACGAGGCGTTCGGCGCAGAGGCAAAGGACGAAGCCGAAGTCTCCGTGAATTTCGCCGACATCGGGCTCGGCAAGCGCGCACGCGTCCGCGACCTCTGGGCGGGCAAGGACCTCGGCACGTTCGACGATTCGTTCTCCAGCGTCCTGAAGTGCCATGCCGCTGGCCTCTACCGCGTCACCCCGGTCGAGTGAGCTTTTCCCGGTTCAGAAAGACCGCGGATCACAAGTTCCGAAAATACGCAGGCCGCCGGATTTCCGGCGGCCGCTTTTCTTTGCGTGCCCGGCTTTCCGTATCCTCACAAATCGGTCGGGTAAAAGAATCCGTGGATGGAGTCAGGATTCCTGACACAAACTTGGATATGGGTCTTGTCTGAGATTTGCGCTCCAGGATAAACGATCTTTCCCTCGATAAATGCACCACGCACAGTATCGAAATCACCGTATTTCCGGAGCTGATTCAAATTCATGATCGCATTGATGACAAGACAGTCCAGTTTGCGGTTTCCCTCCGTGTTTTCGGGAAGCGGCTGTCCAGTCCGTTCAAATGATTCCTTTACGAGTTCATAGGCCGTTCTGAGTATCTCCATCTGCGCCATATCCGTAAGATTGAGACAATGTCCGAGGTCAATGATCGCCCCCAGGACAAACGGATCCGTAATCCGACCTTTGGTCAGTTTCGGATTCTCGGCACATGCCCTTGCCCATTCCAGCGCCCGCAAAGGGGCATTTTCAAAAAAATAGATTCCGGAACCAAGCCAGTCGTACTCGTTTTTGCTGAAGCGAAGGGTATCTTTTCCCAATAAAACAGCCTCACCGACCGCCCGGTCGCAACCATGGTATCCGAAAACAAACTGAGGGAAAGAAAAGGACTTCAAATTGATTTGACCTCTATTTTCCCGTTCTTTTTGAAAACGACGCCAATCTCTTTCAAAAACTCGCGGGAGGCCTTCTCAGTACGGTTGATTCTCTTCATTTCCACACGCATTTCCTGCGGAGTTATCATGCGCTGAAATGATTTGCGCGCTCTAATGGAACTGTTTTTTTTCGTCGCGGCAGGCATGGGACACCTCGTGGTTAAAAGACGGATGCTACTAATGTAGCATGAAAACGATGCAATTGCAAGCCGGCCAAAGCAAATCGAACAAAAAAAGATGCCCGCCCGCTACGAACTGCATGATGGAATCCGGGCGGAACAAAACAGGAAAGTTTTTGGAAATACTGCTTGATATTTCAGCCGATTATGATATATTTAAGATAATTGTTGATGTGTACAGTGTCCCCCTGCGGGAACTGTCTCTTCACAATGCCACGATACTGCGACTTACGAAATAACATAACATATCACAACATCCGAAAGGACGGAACAGTATGGCGACATACGACATCACAAGCGGCGTGACCAGCACCGGACTCACCCTGAACCACGATTCCATGAACGTCTCCAATGGCGGCGTGGCAAGCAACACCACAGTCGACGAATACGGCTACCTGGAGGTCTACGAGGGCGCCCTGGCGAAGGACACCACGATCAATTCCGGCGGCCATACGTACGTCTCCGAGGGCGGCATGGCGTCCCGGGCCACCGTCAACTCATACGGCCATCTGGACGTCTACGAAGGCGGCTCGGCGAACAGCGCCACGGTCAATTCCCGCGGTTATCTGTACGTCTCCGAGGGCGGCACGGCCACGGAGGTCATCGAGAACGGCGGATACGTCGACTGGTCAAATGGAGCAAGCGTGACCTTCAAGCCGAACGCATTCAGCGGCCTGGTCTTCGAAAGCTATGGAACCGCGACGGTGCACTCCGGCACGACCGCGAACAACAACACAATCAACAGCTATGGCTGTATCGAAGTCTATTCCGGCGGCACGGCAAACAGCACCACGGTCAACTCCTGGGGCAATCTGAGCATCTCCGAGGGCGGCGTCGCGAACAACACCATACTCAATTCCGGCGGCAGCATGTTCCTCGAAAAAGGCGGTACGGCGAACGGCGCCACGGTCCAGTCCAGCGGGGTCATGAGCGTTTACTCCGGCGGCATGGTCAACAGCGTCATGCTCCAGTCCGGCGGAAGCGTCGTTCTTTCCTCAGGCGGGTCCATTCAGTCCGCCACGGTCAATCCAGGCGGCTATCTGACCGTCTCCGGCTCCGGCGCGAAGGCCACGGAGATCATCGAGAACGGCGGGTGCGTCAGCGCGTCAAGCGGGGCCAAAACGAAGTTCCGGGCAAATACATTCGACGGCGTGGTCCTCGAATACGCTGCCGCGACGGTCCACTCCGGCACGACTGCGAACAACACCACAATCAACTCCGCCGGCCGCATGTATGTCTCCTCCGGCGGCAAGGCGAACAACGCCAAGGTCAATTCCGGCGGCAATCTGCAAGTCTTCGAGGACGGCGCCGTGAACAACACCACAGTCAACGACGGCGGCGGCGTGTACGTCTACGGCGGAAGCGCCGGCGGCGTTACGGTCAATACCGGCGGCTACCTCCAAATCAACGGAAACGTCAAGGCGACGGAAATCCGGGAAAACGGCGGATACGTGATCGTCGTCGGTCCCGGAAGCGTGAAATTCAAGGCAAACACGATCAACGGCCTGACACTTGAAAGCAATTCCGCCACGGCGCACACCGGCACGACCGTGAACAAGCTCAAGGTCAACATGGGCATCATGTCCGTCTCCGGCGGCAAAGTGAACGATGCCACGGTCAATCTGGGCGGGGTTCTGCAAGTCTACGCCGGCAAGGCGACCGGCGTCACGATGAATACCTCATGCAATGTGTATGTGTACAACGGCGGCACGGCGGACAAGATCAAGGTCAGCGGCGGCTATCTGTCCGTCTCCTCCGGCGGCAAGGCAACCAATGTCGACTGGACGCCGTGCGAAGGCCACGTTTTTGTCAGTAGCGGAGCGACCGTGAAGTTCGTCAGCAAGTATTCCGGCGTCTACTTCGGCTCGGGCGGGAAACTGCTGTCCAGCGCCGAAACGATGAACGGCAAGACGCTGGACCAAAGCTATGAGATGAACGTGATGACCGACGGCACGGCGGAGAACACCACGGTCAATTCCGGCGGCAACCTGTACGTCTCCTCCGGCGGCACGGCGGAGAACACCACGGTCAATTTCTACGGATATCTGTGCGTCTCCTCCGGCGGCACGGCGGACAATACCACGGTCAATTCCAACGGACGCATGTGGGTCTCCGACGGCACGGCGAACAGCACAACCGTTTCCTCCGACGGAAACTTATATATTGAATGGCATGGTCTGGCGAAAGACACTGTCATCTCCGACGGGCGTATGGGTGTCCTCTCCGGCGGCTCGGCGGGACATGTCACGGTTTCCGGCGGCATTCTGACCGTTTCCAGCGGTGCCAAGGCCACGAACATCGTGTGGAATCCGTGCGAAGGCAGAGTGGTCGTTTCCTCCGGCGGCACCGCGAGCTTCGCGAGCAAGTATTCCGGCGTCTACTTCGGCTCGGGGGGAAAACTGCTGTCCCACACGGCGACGATGGCCAGCAGGAACCTGTACGAAAACAACGAGATGCACGTGATGTCCGGCGGCACGGTCAACAAAATCGCGGTCAGTTCCGGCGGCAGCATGTACGTCTTCTCCGGCGGCACGGCAAACAACACCGAGGTCAATTCCGGCGGCAGCATGTACATCTCCTCCGGCGCGGCGATCATCAACACCACGGTCAATGGCGGAAGCGCCATCTTTTCCTCCGGGGCAATGGTGAACGGCATCACGGTCAACGACCAGGGGTACGCAATGATTGGGAATGCGGCCAACGTCACGGTCAATTCCGGCGGCGTGATTGCGCTCGCCAGCAAAGGGATTATCGACAATCTCACGGTCAACGAGGGAGGCCGCGTCGGCACCTACTCCTATGAAACCGTCGTGAACAGTGCCACGGTCAACGCCGGCGTGTTGAATGTCGACACAGTGAACGTTCTCACGGTTTACTCCGGCGGGACCGCGAAAGCCGATTACGTGAACACCGCCCTGGTCTACTCCGGCGGCAGCATGATCGTCAGCAGCGGCGGAAGCGGCGTCACGATCGACGGCGGCTTCGTTTCCGTCGGGTATGGCGTCCTGTCCGACACCACGATCGACAGCAACGGGACAATGGATGTTTACAAATCGGCATACGGCGTTACGGTCAATTCCGGCGGCAGCCTGTACGTTTCCTATGGCGGTATGGCGGACAACGTCACCGTGTACAACGGCGGCGAAATGTTCGTCAGTGGATCCGCCATGAATGTCACGGTCCAGACCGGCGGCAGCATGACCGTGGATGACGGCTATTTATTCGGTTCCATGACGTTCGCGACAGGCGCGGTCGTTTCCATGAGCAACTACACGAGAGTCAACTTCGACATCGCGGACCTGACGCCGAACGACTGTCCGCTCCCGTTCGTCAACAACATCTCGGTCATCACGGGCACGCCGCGATACGTGCTCAACGTCTCCGCGATTCAGGAATTCGGCACGTACACGCTCGCGGGCGGCGCGGTCGGATTCTCCGGCTCGGTCTATTGCATGACCGTGGACGACACCGGCTGGTTCACAGATTACACGCTCACGGTCGGCGATACGGTCGACATCTACGGCGCGGGCCACACGCTGAACCTGGATGGCGACTTGCTCACGCTCACGGTCGGCATGCCGGCGGACCCGGTCGATCCCGCCGACGACGGCTGGAACGACTCCCTGTACGACAAGAAGGCGAAGACGCTCAACGAAAGCGTCTACGAACTCAAGCCGAAGATCATCAACGAGAAATCGAAAGAGATCGTGGTCGACGAAACCGGAACGGTCCGCAACGGCGGCATGCACAACTTCATCGGAGAGAGCGACGTGAGCGGACGGATCGATTCCGCCGACTTCACGAAGATCCAGCTGAAATCCGCAGCGAAACTGAGCTTCACGATCACCGCAACGGACGCGATGAAGTTCACGGTGTGGAGCCTGACGGAAGGGATGGACAAGAAGGGCAATGACACGTACACGATGAAGGCGCTCCAGACCGTCACGGCGAAGAACGGCTGGGTGGATACGTACAAGAAGCCGCTCCTGCTGGAGGCGGGCGAATACTACGTCTCCATGGAGCTCTCCAATCCGAAGAAGCCCGGATCGGGCTACTACTCCGTGCAGATCGACGACTTCGACGGACACTCCGAGTTCTACACGAAGGCCGATAATTACGACGACTGGGACGATATGAAAGAGCATGGCTCAATGGGCCGCGTCGGCAATGTCGGCACGCTCTCGGAAGATACTTGGGAAGTCCTGTCCGGCGAATGGGTCGGATTCAGCGACGCGGTCGACTATAATAAATTCAAGATCGACAGCGCGGCATGCCTCCGTTTCTATCTCGACGCCACCGACGCGACGAAGTTCACGATCTGGCAGCTGAACAGCAAGACGGACAAGAACGGAAATATCACCTACTCGCTGAAATCCCTCCAGTCCACCACGCTCAAGAAGGAAGGCGACAGATCCTACTTCGCGGACACGAAGGACCTGATCCTCGACGCCGGAACGTATTATTTCAGCATGGAATCCACCAACGCGAAGAAGGGCGGCTCCGCCACCTACAACGTGTCGCTCAGCGGTGGGCAGTTCTACACCCAGGCGAACAACAACGACGACTGGACGGACATGAAGACAGACGGCGAGTTCGGCCTGGTCGAGAACGTCGGCGAGATCAACAGCAGCATGTCGGAATCCATCGTGGACGACTGGGTGGGCTACGGCGACGCGGTCGACTACAAGAAGTTCTCGCTGAAGAAACGCACGGAACTGAGCTTCCGCATCTACGCCGAAAACGAGGTGAAGTTCACTGTCTGGCAGCTGAACGAAAAGACGGACAAGAAAGGCAATACAACGTATTCCCTGAAGTCCCTGTGCTCCGCGAGCCTGAAAGACTTCGGCGAGGCGAACACGAAAGCGCTTTCGCTCTCCGCCGGGACCTACTATTTCAGCATGGAGTCCACCAACGCGAAGAAAGGCGGCTGCACATTCTACACAGTCGGACTCAATTCTTTCGTCGAGGCCGACTCGCTTTCCGCCGCGCTCGCCATGCCGGAGGCGGACACCCTGAATGCGGTCGACAGCCTGGGCTTCAGCGGATACGACACGGATGTCCTCGCGGATGCTTCCGCGTTCGGCAAGCTCGACACGTTCAACAGCGATTCCGTCTGGCAGGACCTCGCATCCCTGGCGTAAGCCAAGGCCGCGGACTATCCCGCGAACGTACCGCCCCCTGCATCCGGCAACGGCTGCGGGGGGATTTTCCGTCCGGACGGCGGAAAAAACTTTGCGAAAAACTGGGAACAATGCTTGCGTTTTCCCGTTCGGAATGTATATTGAAAAGATGATAATCGCAAATCGGGGAAACGTCCTATGGAAATGAACGCAAACGCCGTGATCGAAAAGGCGCGCCAGGTGTTCGGCATCGAGATCGAAGGCCTCGCGGCGGTCCGCGACCAGCTCGGCGACGGATTCGTCCGGCTGGTCTCCGCCTGCATGGAGACGCTGGACCGCAACGGCAAGATCGTGGTGACCGGAGTCGGCAAAAGCGGACATGTGGGGCAGAAGATCGCCGCCACGCTGTCCAGCACCGGTTCGCCCGCCATCTTCATGCACCCCGTGGAAGCCATGCACGGCGACCTGGGCGTGCTCCAGGACGGCGACCTGATGATCGCCCTGAGCTACAGCGGCGAAACGAACGAACTCACGCGCATCATCGTGCCCGCCAAACGGCTCGGCGTGCCCGTGGCGTGCATCACCGGCGTGCCGGAATCCACGCTCGCCCAGCTCTCCGACATCGTGGTCACGGCGCACGTGGAACGCGAGGCTTGCCCGTTCAACCTGGCCCCGACCACCACGTCCACCGCCCAGCTGGCAGTCGGCGACGCCCTCGCCATGGTCCTGCTCGAGGCGCGGAACTTCACCAAGGAAGACTACGGCATGCGGCACCCGGGCGGCGCCATCGGACGCGCCGTGACGCTCCGCATTGGCGACCTGATGCGCACCGGGGAACACGTGGCGGTCGTCTCGCCGGACGACGACGTGAAGTCCGCCCTGCTCCAGATGACCGCCGCCCGCTGCGGCTGCGCCATCGTGGCGGACGCGGACAGGGTCCTGCTCGGCATCTTCACTGACGGCGACTTCCGCCGCCGCATCGACAACGACCTGTCCATCCTCACGCGCAAGGTCAGCGAGGTCATGACGCCGCACCCGGAATGCGTCCGGCAGGACGCCCTCGCCATCGAGGCACTGCGCATCCTGGAACGCCGCCACATCGACGACATCATCGTGGTGGACGGCGACCGCAAAGTGGTCGGATTGATCGACATCCAGGACCTGCCCCGCTTCAAGATCATGTAAGCGCGCCTGCCCCGACAGAGGAACAAAACGCGGGCGCGGCCTGTCTAACGATATAATTACAACGGAAAGGATTTGCAGCCATGAATCAAAGCGAAAGAAACGAATACAACAAGACAAGTTACGGCGACTACCGCACCATCGAACGCGACGACGGCCTGCCGATGGACCAGGCGACCGGCGCGCGCATCTTCGTGAACCGCGTCTACAACTGGATGTTCTGCGGGCTCATGCTCACCGCCATCGCGGCGTGGGGCGCCACCATGAATGAATCGGCGTTCCGCGCGGTCTTCAGGCTTTTCACCCCGCTCGCCATCGCGGAAATCGTGCTCGTCATCATCATTTCGTCCATGATCAGGAGCATGTCCGCCACGACCGCCGGCGTGATGTTCGTCGCATACTCCATCCTGAACGGGCTCACGCTCAGCCCGATCCTCCTGGCGTACACGCAGGCCAGCATCTTCCTGGCGTTCGGATCCTGCGCGCTCATGTTCGCCGTCACCAGCACGTTCGGCTACATGACCGGGATGAGGCTCGACACGGTCGGATCGTTCTGCTTCATGGGGCTGATCGGCATCATCATCGCCTCGATCGTGAACTTCTTCCTGCACAGCCAGGTGCTCGACTACATCCTGAGCTACGCCGGCATCGCGATCTTCGTGGGGCTCACCGCCTGGGACACGCAGAAAGTCCGCATGATCGGCGAGGAGGCGGGCGAAGAAGCGCAGTCCGACAACATGCGGAAAGTGGCGATCATCTTCGCGCTGAGCCTCTACCTCGACTTCATCAACATCTTCCTCTACATGCTCCGCATCTTCGGACGCAGACGCTGAACGGCTGAAGCCGAAACAACCAAAGCCCCCTCCCCCCCCGTGGCCGACCTCTGCCGTTCCTTCCCGCCGAGCGAACCGCCCGACGCGCGCGTCCTGATCCTCGGCTCCATGCCCGGCGGCGAATCGCTCCGCCGGCAGCAATACTACGCGTTCCCGCACAACGTCTTCTGGCGCATCGCGGGGACGCTGTTTGATTTTCCGCACGATGCGCCCTACGAGGAACGCCTCGCCAGGTTGCGCGAGGCGGGCGTGGCGCTGTGGGACGTGCTGAGCGAATGCGAACGCGAGGGAAGCCTTGACACCGCCATCCGGTCGCCGAACCCGAACGACATCCCCGGGCTTCTGGCACGGCAGCCGCATATCGAGCTCATCTGCTGCAACGGTTCCGCGGCGTTCAACTGTCTGCGGCGGTTCTTCCCGCATCTGCCGGTCCCGGCTGTGCGCCTGCCTTCGACCAGCCCGGCGGCGGCGCGGTACACCTACGAACAGAAACTCGCGGCATGGCGCGACGTGCTGGGAAAATACTGCAAGGGAGGACAAGTCCTCCACTGATACAGTGCTCTCAGCTTCGCTTGAGCACAAGGAAGACAAGTCCTCCACTGAAGTAGCGCTTGGCTTCGCTCAAGCGCGGATACGCTCAGCCCTGCTCGACGACTTCTTCGTCGCCAAGCTCGAACACAGGACCTTCGCCGCCGCGGATCCCGATGGCTCCGGCCGGACAGTTCGAGGCGCAGAGCCCGCACCCGACGCAGGCGTCGGCGTTCACGCTCGGGAGCCCGTCGATCATGGCGATCGCGGAGAAGGGACATTCTGCGGCGCAGAGGCCGCAGCTGAAGCACTCATTCGTGTTCACGACCGCGACTTTTTTCGCAGGCGCGGTTTCCTGATTCTCGGGCTTTTCCTCTTCCATTTCGGGCTTGCTCTGCACGTCAGCCTTCTTCACGCGGATTTGCTCGGAGACGCCGGAAACCGTGATCGCCGGGCCGTCCGGCAGCGGACAGACGTTCTGGCACGCGCCGCAGCCGATGCAGTGGTCCGCGCTTACGGAGGCTTTCCAGCCGTCGTCTTCGGCGGACATTCCGATCGCCTTCACGGGACATTTCGAGAAGCAGAGAGCGCAGCCGATACAGGAAGCCATATTCACGTGCGCGATGCCGATGCGCGTGAGCTGTTTGTCCTCCAGAGAGAGCGGCAGAAGCGCGTTCGCCGGACAGATGTACGAGCAGTGATTGCAGTCATACAAACAGGAGCCGCGCGAATAGTCCACCACGGGCTGCATGAAGCCCGCCAGTCCGTACTGCCCGACGGCGGGGACCAGCACTTTTCCCTCGCATTCGCGGATGCAGATGCCGCAGCCCACGCATTTCGAGTGGAACCGTTTGGCGTTGCCCGCGCCGGGCGGCATGGCGGGTTCGGAGGACGGACGCGGCAGGGTTTTTTCGAGCTTATGGGCAAGCACGGCTGCTCCGGCTCCCGCCACGATACCGCTTGCGGTTCCGATGAAGTGGCGCCGGGAGAGGTCGAACGAAGCCATTTTCGGGCGTTTTTCCAGCGTCACGCCGCCGCGTTTGCACGCTCCGATGCAGTTGAAGCACATCACGCAGTTTTCGGCAAGCACGCTCTTCTTCTTCGAATTGATCGCTCCGCCCTTGCACGAAACCTCGCACATGCCGCAGCACACGCACATCTCCTGCGACAGCGTGATCCGGTACAGAGGATTCCGCCCGAGCAGGGACAGCACCGCTCCGACCGGGCACAGCGTATTGCAGTAAATCCTGCCGCGCCACGCCGCCAGCGCCGCCACGATGAGGAAGATGCCGAGCGAGAAGGCGAATGCGGCGGCGGGCGGATCCACGGAAAACTGCCCGAAGAGCGCGCCCGTTTCCTGCGCGGCATGCTCGGCACTGCCGAACTCGCGCACGGTTCCCGGGTCGATGCTGAATATCCGCAGGAACACGTTCGAAACGATGGTGAAGAAATTGGACGACGGCAGCAGTGCGACGAACGGCAGCATCACGCCCGCCGCGCCCAGGATCAGCACGAACAGGAATACGCCGTATTTCACCGGGCGCGTGTCAAGGAAACGGTAGCGGTTCCACTTCCATTTCTTCCAGTGCGTCAGCCAGGCGATGCCGTCCTGAAGGATCCCCAGCGGGCAAAGGATCGAGCAGTAAATACGCCCGAAAAGAAGCGTGGCGACCACGATCAAAATGACGGCGGCGACGGTGTCGACAAAGAGGGCGGACGCCAGCCCCATGAGCCCCGGCCCGAACTGCGTCACCAGAACCGCGTTCAGCTGCCGGACGCCGATTCCCACGGCGACAAATAAGACGAACATGACCGCGGCAATGGCGATGCGGATGTATTTCAGGTGTTTCTGCTTCATGGGGTTGCCTTGTGTTTAGCTTCAGCGCCGGGGCGGTCCGGCTTTTTGTAGTGCGAAAAGATCAGGATGCTGAGTTCGTAGAAGAGCCAGCAGGGCAGCGCCAGCGCGATCTGGCTGACCACGTCCGGCGGAGTCACGAATCCCGCCAGCACCAGGATGCCGATGATGACGACAGGGCGCTTTTTCCGCATGGACTCCACGTCGATGACGCCAAGCGTGAGGAGCGTGAAGAGGACCACCGGGAACTGGAACACGATCGCGCCCGCGATCACCAGGATCAGCAGCATGGAGATGAAGCTGTCCAGCCCGATCACCGGGTCCATGTTCGGACCGGAGAACGACATGGAGAACGCGATCACGCACGGCATCAGGAAGAAATACGCAGCGGCAGCGCCCGCGCAGGAGAGCAGGAACGAAACCGTCAGGAGCGGACGGATGAACTTCTTCTCATGGTCCAGCAGCGCCGGCGCGACGAACAGCCACAGGTAGAACAGGGAAAATGGCAGGGACATCATCGCCGCCAGGGTCAGCATGAGCTTGACCATGGCGAAGAACGGCTCAAGCAGCGTGAAATAGTGGATGGTGAAGCCGCCGGGCACGGCGTGGGTCAGCAGGTAATCGAGGAGCGGCGTGGCGACGAACCAGCCGGGGACGCAGAACGCGACGTACGTCACGATCATCTCCAGGAGCATCCGACGCAGGGCGTCGATATGCTCCAATACGCCGTGGCTGTCTTCGGATTCTGCCATCGTACCGGATTCCTTCCGCGAGGGCGGCGGGGGCGCCGCGGGTCAGGACTTGGCGGAGCCGGAGTCCTTGTCTTCCTGCGCCGCGTTCGCCGCCGGGGCGGACTGGTCGGACGAAATGGCGTCCTTCACGTCCTCGGCGGGCTTGTTGACCTCGGCGAGGAAATCCTCCTTGGCCTTCTTGTATTCCTGCGAGGCGCGCCCGAGGGAACGGGCGAGTTCCGGGATCTTCTTTGCGCCGAAAAGCAGGACCAGGACGACGATGATCAGCGCAATTTCCATGGGGCCCAGATGCATATCAATACCTCCAAAAACGAAAGACGTGTGAACAGGAACGGCGGGAGATGCGGAGACAGCGGCGGGGAATCGAAGCCGCGCGCGTCCGCCTGTCCCTTAATTTACATCCCGCATGTCAAAATGCAAGCGGATTCGGAAAAAAGAATGCGCTTTTTTCCGGTCAGTCGGCGGGATCCGTTCCGGCGGGGACTTTCGGCATACGTTCCAGCAGGCCGCCGTCATCCTTGAACCGCGTCAGGATGCGCAGGTAGCCGGTCGGGGCGCGCGTGCCGTCGCGGTAGCCGATAAAGAACCCGGGCGCGGGGGCGGCGTTCGGCAGCTGGACATACGGGTCGCGGATGCGGTCGAGCGTAGCCAGCCAGCCGACGGAAAAGAACGTGCGGCGTTCGGCGTCGTTGCGGGCGGTGATCGCGATGGGGGCGGGCGCGTAGTGGCGGAGTTCGGAGTTGATGTGCGCCGCGCCCGACTGCTGTTCGGAAAGCGACACGCCGAACGTGTCGGCGCGGTTCCCGGCATCGCGGTGGATCACGCCGAGGAAGACCAGCCAGCCGCAGAAACACAGCGCGAAGTACACGCAGAGCACGGTCTTCCCGGCGCGGGCGGTCCGTCCGCCCAGATACCACGACGCGCCCAGCGCCTCCAGGTACGCGGCGAACGGCGCGGCGTACAGGAAATGGAACGGATGGTACGGATTCAGCGCCAGGAAGGAAAGCGAGGCGAGCAGGACGACGGCGAGGGAAACCAGTCCCGCGCGGTCCTTGCGGACGAACACGAGCACGGCCCCGGTCACAAGCAGGGCGGCAATGAGCACGACAGAAACCACCGCCATGAACAGCAGGCAGGCGGCGGCCTCCCGGTCGATGTTCCCGAGTTCGGGGTGGAACACGTCGGCGAATCCGCCGAACGTCGTCTGAAGCACGGCGAACGGTCCGCGCATGCCGATGCGGCCCGCAGGCGTCCGAAGCCAGACGAGCCCCCATGCCAGCAGGGAAACGAGCAGAAGGATGATGCGTTTCAGGCGGGACGCGCCATCATTCCGGTCCGCGAGCCGGACCAGCGCATACAGCACGAACGCCCCCGCCGGAAGCAGCAGGGAGTCGCCGCGCAGGGATTTGTGCGCGAGCAGAAGATACGGCGAAGCCGCGGTGAAGAGGAACAGGAGCGGCGCGGAAAGCCTGGCGCGTTTCGCCACGCCGGACAGAAGCAGCCAGCACGCAGCCAGCGACAGGGCGGTCTTCAGGAACGCGAGGAAAAGGATGTCTTTCGTGAAGAGGTACAGGAACTGGAAGAACAGCGCAGAGATGCCCCATTTGGCAAACGGATTCATGAACGTGTGCGACTCGACGGCATCGATCGCGGCCTTTTGGACTTGCATTTCCGCCCCGTATGTCAGCGGCACGTCGCCCGGCAGCAGCAGCGCGGCGGCGACAGCGAAACACACCAGCACGCCCCACAGGTCGACCTGCCGTTTCAGCAGAAGAGAACGGACGTCTGTTCCCCATGCAGGAGCGAAGCCCGGCACAGCCGCCTTGGACAGCTTGCTTTCCAGCAGCCACGTCCATGCCGCAAGCCCGATGAGGAAAAGGACTAGCCGCGATGCCCAGCAGGGCAGTCCGGCGAGGCTCCCGAGCGAGAACCGCGCGGCGTCCCGCAGTTCGGCGGCGTCCGGTCGGAGCGCCTGAAGCCCGAGCTGCGCCATCAGGATGGAAGGCGGGATCCGGTCGGCAAGATGCCGGTATGAGGTCACGTAGACCGGCGAGGGATCGTGTTCCGTCGGCGTGACCGTGTATGCGGCCACGGCAAACATGTTCAGCAGGGAGACGGCGGCGAGCAGACCGAAAAGAACGCGCCGCCAGCCCGGCTTCAGCGGAGCCATCACAGCCAGGATCCCGATGAGCGGGAACACGGGGACCATGTAGCGCGCCGTGAAGCTCGCCCCGGCATGCCAGCCGTTGAACGACGCGTTCATCAGCAGAAGCGTCAGGAACGACAGCGCGACCAGCAGGGCGAGGCCGCGCTTCAGGCCGCCTTCCCGCCAGAGGAAGAGGAAGCCGGGAACGGCAAAAAACAGGAACGGCGACGCGATCAGCACGCCGCGCCGCGCGCCGAACAGAAGCTCCAGGATCAGCCACGCGTTCGGCAGAGCCAGCAGTCCGCCCGCGGCATCGCCTTCGGTGCGGTAGACCGGGTTGATGTACTGCGCGGCAAACGAGAACGGTCCTCCGAAGCACATCGCATTGTACACGCAGTACAGCACGGCGAACGGGATCCCGCCCGCGATGAACTGCCAGATGCGGCTTTTTTCACGGCATGCGATGAAGACCAGCGCGAGCGGCAGGAGCAGCCCCGCGGAATAGTCGAACAGGACCGCCGCGCCGAACCACGCCCCGCTTGCCGCGAAGGAGAAACGCCCGCCGCGCAGATACGACCACAGGCTGTACACCAGGCAGGCGGCCACGGTGGAATGCGCCATCAGCGTGGTGGCGAACGGAAAGACCGCGGTGCCGAGCACGATCAGCAGCGCGCCGGGATACGCCCGCGCCTCGCTTGCGCCGAGTTTCAGCAGAATCGCGGCCAGCGCGAGCACGGAGAATGCCGTCGGCAGCACGCCCATCACGAAGTTCAGGTACCACGCGTTGAAGATCTCCGCGCGCGGGGAAATGCCGTCGCCGTCCGGGCAGATGCGGCGTTCCAGCGGATAGATTGGAGCGAGCAGCGCCACGCCGAACCACGTGGTGCCGGGCGATTTGTTCGAGTAGTAGTGCCCGCCGTATTCCGACCAGTCGGAGGTGTTCATCTGCTTCGCGTCGGAGTACAGGTAGCGGTCGATGCGGAACGTGTGCGCGTCGTCGCCGGTGTTCTCGAAGAACGCGTTCACCGCGTCGTAGCGCGCGATCTGGTTCACGTGCCCGACGTGGAAGAACCACGCGCAGAAGAGCAGCGCGGTGAAAAAGAGCATCAGGGAAAGCCGGCGCCGGGAGACGGATGAGCTGCGGGAAGCGGGCGCAGGACAGGATTCGGGGGAGATCCCCCGCTCAGGTTCCGTCCGCCCGTCCTCTGCGATGCTCCCGTTCATGGTGCGAAGATCAGGATGCGGGCGTGCGGAAGCTGCCGCCGGTCCATTCGCGTTCGGTGGAGTTGCCGAGCTCGACGCAGCCGAGCGCAACAAAGGCGTCGCGGACGGTCGGGTACTCCGTGGTGAGGATGCCCGCGAGGATCAGGATGCCGCCGGGCTTGACCAGCGAAACGAGGTGTTCGCGGCCTTCGATGAGCGCGGAGGACAGGATGTTCGCCGCCACGATGTCATAGGTCCTGCCGGGCTTGAAGTCAAGCAGGGAGGAAACGGACAAGGCAAGCTCGGAGTCGGGGATGCCGTTGACCTGCGCATTCTCGCGGGCGATCGGGATCACGTCCGGGTCAATGTCGAACGCATCGACCGGGGCGCAGCCGAGCGCGTGCGCCGCGATGGCGAGGATGCCGGAGCCGCAGCCAGCGTCCAGAAAAGACGGAGCCGTGCCGGCGGGGAACTCCGCCGCGAAACGGTCGATGGCGGCGATGCAGGATTTCGTGGTGGCGTGCTGCCCGGTGCCGAAGCTCATGCCGGGGTCGAGCACGATCACATGCTGGCCGGGTTCCGGCGTGTATTTTTCCCACGAGGGACGCACCACGATGCGCGGGGAGATCACCATGGTCTTGAAGTGGATCTTCCAGGATTCCGCCCAGTCCTCTTTCTTGATCTCGGCGGTACGGGGATCCTCCAGGACCACGCCGAACTCGCGCCACATGGGGATCAGGGCTGCCTCCAGGCGTTCGCGGAACGCGGCGGCATCGGCCTGTGCGGCGAAATAGACGGTGTGCCGGACGTGCTTCGTCTCCTCGTCTCGCCACGAACTGAAATCGAGTTCAAGCGCGTTGAAGAGTTCGGCGGCGCCTTCCGGGTTGTCCGAGGTGTCCTCGACCGTGACGCAGTAGATGACGGGAGCGGGATTCATGGTGCGGCCTCACTTGGATATGACGAAAATGCTGTTGGAAGCGAAAAGGTTCGGCCAGAGGTCGGCAAGCCAGCGCAGGTAGTCGCCCTCGTTGGTCAGCGGGATCTCCTTGCAGATCTTGATGTCGAGCGTCTTGCAGAGGTCCTTGAAGTCGGAGGTCGTGCCGGGACGTATGGTCGGGGTGTTGTACCACGGCAACGGCAGGTTGCGGTTCACGGGCATGTGGCCGCAGAGCAGCTGGATGCGGGCGTTGATGTGGCCGAAGTTCATGTAGGACACGATACCGCGCTTGCCGATGCGGAGCATCTCGTTCAGGATGATGTCCGGGCGCTGCACGGACTGGATCGTGCGGCTCAGGATCACGTAGTCGTAGGAATCGTCGCAGAAATCGGTCAGGGCGGTGTCGAGGCTGGCGTGGATGACCGGGATGCCGCGCGCGGCGCATTCGAGGATCTTCTGCTGGTCGCGCTCCACGCCCATGACCTTGGCGTGCTTGAGGGTCTTCAGGGCGTAAAGGAGCCGCCCGGACCCGCAGCCGAGGTCGAGGATGTGCGCGTTCTCCGGGATCATGTCGCGGATGGCGGCGAGGTCGGAACGCTGGAGCTGGATTTCGTTATTGTTGAATTTTACGTTCATTTCGGCGGCTCCCACGGCAGGTTGGTCAGGTAGCTGGAGATCAGGGAGCCGAGCGATTCCGTCTCCAGCAGGAAAGCGTCGTGTCCGTACGACGACTGAATGTTGCAGTAGGTCACGTCGTTGCCGTTGTCAAGCAGGGCGCGGACGAGCTCCTTGGACTGGTAGGAGGGGAAAAGCCAGTCGCTGGAGAACGACACGATGAGGAACGGCGTGGCGACCGGCTTCAGCGCGCCGGCAAGATTGCCGTCGGCGCAGTCGGAGAGGTCGAAATAGTCGATCGCACGCGTGATGTACAGGTAGGAATTGGCGTCGAAACGCTCGACGAACTTCGAGCCCTGGTGCGCCAGATAGCTTTCGATGCGGAAGTCCTTCGAGAACGCAAAAACGTAGTTCGAGTCCGGGGACTCCTGGAGCGCGCGTCCGAACTTGTGGTTCATCGACTCGTCGCTGAGGTAGGTGATGTGCGCGAGCATGCGGGCGGTGGCGAGGCCGCGCTGGGGCTGCTCCTCGTAGTTGCCGTCCAGCCAGTGCTGGTCGTTCATGATGGCTTCGCGGCTGACCCAGTTGAACGAGATGCCCTGCGAGGAAACGCGGGCGGTGGTGGCGATGGCGATGGTGCCGTTGACCGCCTCCGGGTAGGAGACGCCCCACTGGAGCGCCAGCATGCCGCCCATGGAGCCGCCGGCCACGCAGAACCATTTTTTGATCCCGAGGTGGCGCATGAGGCGTTCCTGCGCGCGCACCATGTCCGCGATCGTGATGATCGGGAAATCCATGTCGTAACGGCGCCCTGTGTCCGGGTCGATGCTGCGCGGGCCCGTGGAACCGGAACACCCGCCGATGATGTTGGAGCAGACGACGAAGAGCTTGTTCGTGTCGAACGGCTTGCCGGGTCCGACCATGTCGTCCCACCAGCCGGGCTTCTTGTCCTCGGGCGAGTGGTATCCGGCAAGATGCGCGTCGCCGGAAAGGGCGTGCTCGACGAGCACGGCGTTGTCGGCCTCGGGGGAGAGCTTGCCGTAGGTCTCGTAGCGGATCACCACGCCTTTCAGGCTGCGTCCGCAGTCGAGGGGGAGTTCTTCCTCGAATAGATAGTCGGAGGGCTGAACGATTCCGACCGAACCGCTGCAGGATTCCTGTGCCATGATGAACTCCCATTCTCCGCCGGAGCGGGGAAAACGACTGACTTGAGATAAAACGGAGCCGGGCAGTCAGGTGACTCCGGCTCCGGGAAAGACGGTGCGATGCTTACGCGAACGAGCGGCCGCTGAGCGCCTTGAGGGCGCCGAGGTACTTCTCGCGTGTCTTGGCGATGACGTCCTGCGGCAACGCGGGCGCGGGGGGCGTCTTGTCCCAGTCGAGCGACTCGAGATAGTCGCGGACGAACTGTTTGTCGAGGCTGGGGGGATTGCTGCCGACGACGTATTCGGACTTCGGCCAGAAACGGCTGGAATCCGGGGTCAGGACTTCGTCGATCAGGATGATCTCGCCGTCGTCGAGCTCGCCGAACTCGAACTTGGTGTCCGCGAGGATGATCCCGCAGCGTTCCGCGTGCTGGGCGGCATCCTTGTAGATGCGGAGGGAGAAGTCGGAAAGGCATTCCGCCTTCTCTTCGCCGATGAGCTCGCAGGCTTCTTCGAACGTCACGTTCTCGTCGTGACCCTCCTCGGCTTTCGTCGAGGGAGTGAAGAGCGCCTTGTCGAGCTTTTCGGACAGGCGGTAGTCCTCGCGCACTTCATAGCCGCCGACGGTGCCGTACCGCTTGTATTCCTTCCAGGCGCTGCCCGTCAGGTACCCGCGTACGATGCACTCCATCGGGATCGGCTTGACCTTGCGCACGATCATCGAACGGCCCTCGAGGTCCTTGTCGTACTTCCTGAGCTTTTTCGGGAAGTCGCTCACCTCGGAGCAGAGCAGATGATTCTGCGCCCACGAAATATAATCGAACCAGAACAGCGACATCGACGTCAGGACGCGCCCCTTGTCCGGGATGCCGTTCGGCATCACACAGTCAAACGCGCTGATACGGTCGGTCGCGATGAACAGCAGGGAATCCCCGAGGTCGTAAACGTCTCTTACCTTACCCCTATGGGGTGGCGGGAGTTCGGGTATATCGGTTTCGAGCAGAGCTCCGTTCGAGTCATATTTCATAAAGGCAAGGTCTCTTTCACGCGATCGACAGGATCTTCACCTGGGTGAGTTCCTGGCGGTGGCCTTTGCGCTTGCGGCAGCCTTTGCGGCGTTTCATCTTGAATGCGATAAGCTTCGGACCGCGGAACTGCTCCACGATCTCGGCTTCGACTTTGGCGCCGTCGACGAGCGGAGCGCCCACGACGAGGTCGGAACCCTCGCCTTTGGCAAGGACTTCGTCAAACGTGATCTTCGTGCCGACTTCGCCTTCGATGCGTTCAACGGCGACGATGTCCTGTTCCTGGACTTTCAGCTGTTTGCCGCCGGTTTTGATTACTGCGTACATTTTTCGTTCTCCGGGTTATGAGGTGTATGTGTGAATTTTGTATTTTTGGCTAAAAATAAACGTTTTAATATAACGCCATTTTCCGATTCTTCAAATCATTTTCCCTTTTTTTTCGGAAAAATGACCGTTTCTCGCCGGTTTTTCCGCCTTTTCCGCGGTTTGCGATGCCGACGGAGAGAAACCGGAGCGACTGAAATGTCCGGGCGATTTCGCGGGATCAGAGGCAGGAAGCCGCGAATTCCACGGCGTTCTCGAAGATCACGCGGCCCTCGCCCCATTCGGGGAGCTTGCCTTCGAGCTTCTGCGTCTGCCAGTCGGGGGCGTTGAACGGGGACAGAAAAGCTTCCGGGTGCGGCATGAGGCCGAAGATGCGGCCGCTCTCGTCGCAAATGCCCGCGATGTCGTTCAGCGAGCCGTTCGGGTTCTCCGGGAACCCCTTGGCGGGGGTACCGTCGGCGGAGCAGTAGCGGACTGCGGCGAGGTGGGCGGATTCGATGCGGGCGAGCACGTCCGGATCGGCGACGAACTTGCCTTCGCCGTGGCGGATGGGCATGCGGATGACGTCGATGCCGCGCGTGAAGACGCACGGGGATTCCGGGTCGGCTTTCAGCGTGATCCAGTCGTCGCGGAAGACGCCGCTGTCGTTTTCGGTCAGGGCGGCCTGCTGGGTCAGGTACTGGCCGTCGAGCGCGGGCGCCAGCCCCAGGCGGGTGAGCGTCTGGAATCCATTGCAGATGCCGATCACGAGCTTGCCGTCAGCCACAAACTTCTTCAGGTCGTCCGTCAGTTTGAACTTCAGCTTGTTCGCGAACACGGTGCCGGACCCGAGGTGGTCGCCGAACGAAAACCCGCCGATGAGGGCGAGGATATGGAATTCGCCGAGCGTGCGCTTCCCTGCCAGGAGGTCGTTCAGGTGGACCTGTTCCGCGGTCGCGCCGCAGGAGGCGAAAGCCGCCGCGGTCTCTTTTTCGCAGTTCAATCCCGCGCCGGTGATGATCAGTACCTTGACTTGTTCGCGTTTACGCATGTCTGCCGCCTTTCAGCAAAAAGTGGAATAAAAAACTAATGCGTTATAATTTAGCCCTTTTTCCATAAAAAGCAAGCCCGCGGGCAAAGGATTCGCGAAATTCAAGGGAGGACAAGTCTTCCACTGTTACAGTGCTGTGCTTCGCGACGGAACGGGGGCCAGATTCCCGTCGCCTGTTTGATAGGACCGATAGAACGGATACGGCCTGTTTATCCCGCGCTTCCCTGTCGGCAATTTCACGGAAAAAGAGGGATGTTTCTTGAAAACGGGCATGGCGGGGGGTATAGTAACAAAACACCTTTTCGCAACAAACAGCCAATCAGGAGCCGGTTTTCCCATGATTTCACGCAGACGCCTCGCTTTCCCGCTTTTCGGACTTTTTTTCGCCGCACAGGCGTTCGCGCAGGGCGGGGCCGCCGCGCCTCGGACCGATGCCGCCGCGTCAGCGCCGCATTGGACCCGCGGCACAGAGCCCGCGGCAGATGTCAAGGCTCAGGTCGAGGCTCCGGCATCCGTGCCGCGGTGGGGCATGTACGAGGTGAGGATCACCGGCTTTCCCGGTGACCCGGAAAGAATCGACGGTTGCATCATGCGCGGCGATGTGATGGACGGCATCGCCGAGGGCTTCCGCGACGGCGACCAATGGCGCATACGGTTCATGCCAAGTATGATGGGAAAATACAGATTCTCAATCGGCCCGGTCGTCGACTTCCGGGATGCGTCCGGGGAAGAAAAGGATCAATGGTACCTCTGGGGCAGCTTCGAGGTGACGGAACCGGAGCCCGGCATGCACGGCCCGGTCCGCGTCGCGAAAAAACACCATTTCGTCCACGCCGACGGCACGCCGTTCTATCCGGTCGGCACCACATGCTACGCGTGGCTGAACCAGCCGGAGCCCGTGCGGAAACAGACGATCGAAACGCTGTCCAAAGGCTATTTCAATAAAATCCGGTTCTGCATCTTCCCGAAGCACTACGTCTTCAACGAGAAGGAGCCCGACGTGTATCCGTTCCTGCTGAAAGAGGGCAGCGAAAAGGAATTCGACTGGGACTACACACGTCCGAACCCGGCGTATTTCGCACGCATCGACGAGGCAGTCGAAACGCTCGGCGAGCTCGGGATCGAGGCCGACCTGATCCTGTTCCACCCCTACGACAAATGGGGATTCAGCCACATGCCCGCCGAAGCGAATGACTTCTACCTGACATACATGGCGGCCCGCTACAGCGCGTACGCGAACGTCTGGTGGAGCTTCGCCAACGAGTACGACATCCTGAAAGACAAGACCATCGACGACTGGGAGCACTACGCGGCGCTGATCCAGGAGAAAGACCCGTACAACCACCTGCGGAGCATCCACAACTGCGTGCCGTTCTACGACTACACGAAGCCGTGGATCACGCATTGCAGCATTCAGCGGCAGGACTTCTACGTCTGCGCCGAACTCACCGACGAGTACCGCCGCAAGTACGGCAAGCCGGTCGTGCTGGACGAGATCCAGTACGAGGGCGACATCCCGTACATGTGGGGCAACATCGCCGGGCCTGAGCTCGTGCGGCGGTTCTGGGAGGCCACGGTCCGCGGCGGCTATGCCACCCATGGCGAGACCTACGTCGGGCACGAAGACATCCTGTGGTGGAGCCACGGCGGAAAGCTCTGGGGCGACAGCGCTCCGCGCCTGAAGTTCCTGAAAGAGATCCTGTACCAGACGCCCGGCTGCGGGCTGCGCCGCACGACGCAGGAGTGGGACGACCTCGCTGCATGTGCCGAAGACGATCCGGACTATATGATCTTCTACTTCGGGCGCAACCGTCCGAAATACCGCGACTTCAACAAGCTCGACCCGGACGCGTCCTACCATGTGGAAGTGATCGACACGTGGAACATGGCAATCGACGACCGCGGAACCATGAAGGGGCGGTTCCGCCTGGAACTCCCCGGAAAGGAATTCACCGCCATCCGCGTGGTGAAAGTGAAGTGACCGCATCCGACTGACTTTCCATCAAAAACACATACGTCCCGGCGGACCGCATCCGCCGGGCAGAACAAGGAAACTGACATGACTTTCTACGACAAACTCCGTGCCGCATGGCGGCAGAACAACTCGCTGGTCTGCGTCGGGCTGGACCCCGATCCCGCCAAACTCCCCGCCTGTGTCAGGGGCATCGACAAGCCCGTGTTCGCGTTCAACCAGGCAATCATCGACGCCACGAAAGACCTGGTCTGCGCCTACAAACCGCAGGCCGCGTGCTACGCCGCGCAGGACGCCGACGACCAGCTCGCCGAGACCATCCGCTACATCCATGAATCCGCGCCGTCCGTGCCGGTCATCCTGGACGCGAAGCGCGCGGACATCGGCAACACCACGCGCATGTACGTCTCCGAGGCATTCGAACGCTACCAGGCGGACGCCGTGACCGTAAACCCGTACATGGGCATGGACGCGATCAAGCCGTTCCTGGACTGCGCCGACAAGGGCGTCGTGGTCCTCTGCCGCACCTCGAACGGCGGCGCAAAGGAGATTCAGGAACTCGTGCTCCAGAACGGCGAACTGCTCTACCAGTATCTCGCCGAACGCATCTCGACCGTGTGGAACTACAACCACAACGTCCTGCTCGTGACCGGCGCCACCTGCCCCGCCGAACTCGGCGAGATCCGCAAGCGCGTCGGCGACTCCGTGGCGCTGCTCGTGCCCGGCATCGGCGCGCAGGGCGGCGACCTGGAGGGCGTGCTCCGCAACGGCCTCACCTCGGACAGGACGGGACTCGTCATCAATTCCTCGCGCGGCATCATCTTCGCCTCGAACGGCGAGGATTTCGCCGAGACCGCCCGCCGCGAAGCCCTGAAGCTCCGCGACGCCATCAACGCGTTCCGGGGTTGAACACCCGGAACAGAGGAAAGCTTCTGAAAACATTCGGGGCGGCGCGGAAATCATCCGCACCGCCCTGTTCCTTTTGACGGGATTTCAGCCCGGAGCAGCAAGGCTCACGGGTGGAAATGCACGGACTCGAAGAAGAGGCCGGACGCCCGGATCAGGAAATCGTCGTCGATGTCTTTTTCGTAAGCGGTGCGCCCCGCCCCGACATCGAAGATGCAGCCGGGATTCTTCGGGTCGAACATGCAGAAGCCGTGAACGGCGATGACCTTGCCCGTTTCAGGCAGGCGCGCCATGATGTCGTATTCGACGCAGTTAAAGCCTAAGCGTTTCGAGATGCGCGTATCCAGGGCGATGGTGTATTTGTCCGGCGTATATTTTTCCTTATAGAACTTCTGGATGTCGGCTAGGTCCTTCCAGCCCTCCATGTTGGGGGAATAGACGGCGCGCCCGAAGAAATCGGTCTGGGGGGGAAGATTCCGCACGTAAAGTTCACCGTGGTTGGAGGAGTTGGACAGCGCGGGCACGTAGTACTGCACCACATCATCCTGCGGGATGACGATGTCGAACTTCTCGTATTCGAGCTTCTTGTACTTATCGAGCGGGATGATATACGTGTTCAGCATGGTATCGTACTTCAGGTCTTTCCTGTTTTCATCGAAGCGCGTGCCGATCTTCGGCACCTCGAACGTAGTGGTGGAGCACGCGGAAAGCAGCATCATGCCGAGCGCAACGGCCGGCAGGAAAAGAAGCTTGGTTTTCATGATATGGGATCCCTTTCAGAATGGCTGCTAAATGACTGGGCGGAACTGAGCCTGCCCTCGGACCAGGTCGATGCTGTCCAGCGCGATGTAGATGAAGTCGCCGGGACGGTATCCGGTATGCCCGGCGTCCATCCGGGCGGAATAGCGTCCGGAATTGCGGCGCGTGACGCGCATGCGGAAGCGCGAAGACGGAACGAAACCGAGCATCCCGAGCTCGGGAATCTCGCACATGAGGCCGGAAGATGTGACTTTCTGGATGATCGCCTCGTACATGGTGGTGTTTTCGAGCGCGCCGCTGTTCTTCAGGAAATGCAGTTTCAGGCGGTCGTTTGCCGCATAGAACGCGTTGTCGTTGCGCTCCTCTTTCTTCGAGCAGAGCACGGCGGTTTCGGCGAGGATTCGCTTCGAACGGAGCCGCTTGTTCAGGTCGAGCGCGAGCAGCTGCTGGTGGAGCGCCAGGTCGGGATAGCGCCGGATGGGGCTGGTGAAGTGCGAATACCGCGTCTTCCCGAGGCCGAAATGGAGTTCCGGGTTCTCGCTGTAGGACGCGCGTGCCATCGACCGCAGGAAGCGCGACAGGATTACCGGCTTGCGGTGGTCGTCCGGGAGCGTTTCGAGGAAATGGATGCAGGCCTTGCGGCCCGAGCTCAGATCGCCCGCGGAGATTCCGAACGCCTCGGAGACGAACCCCTCGAACTCGGCGAGCTTCTCCGGGTCGGGCTCCGGATGAATGCGGAAGAGTCCGCCGACGCCGCGTTCGATCAGCTCGTTCGCGACGGCAGAGTTGGCGGCGAGCATGCACTCCTCCACGATGCCGTCCGCGGCGCACGGGATGCGACGCAGGAGCCCCTTGATCTCGTGCGTGGTTTCGTCGCAGAGCACGCGTATCTCCGGCACGTCGATCCACAGGAACTGTTCGTGGGCGGCGCGCCAGGCACGCATCTTCTTCACGAGCTTGTGCAGGAGCAGCACGTTCTCCATGTCCTGCTTGTTCCAGCCTTTCGGACGCTTGTCCGGGGCATCGAGGAACGCCTGGACGGTATCGTAGTCGAGGCGGCGGTTCACTTTCACCAGCGAATGGATGCGGCGCGAGGAAAGGATCCTGCCGTCTCGCAGGCGGACGGTGAAAATGACGCTGTGGGCAGGGGAAAGGACCTTTTCGCGGAGGCTGATCTTCGCGGTGAGCGGCTTCGGAAGCATCGGCAGGAACTTGCCGGGCAGGTACGAGGAGAACGAACGGTACGCGGCCTCCTTGTCGAACTTGGAGCCGGGGCGCACCCAGACGGCGACGTCCGCGATGTGGACGCCGAGCGTGATCTCGCCTGGCTTCGCCGAGGGCATGATGGAAATGGCGTCGTCGAAGTCATGCGCGTCGGCGGGGTCGATGGTGAGCGTGTACAGGCTGGAAAGGTCTTCTCTCTCGATCTCCAGCGGCGTGATCTTCAGCGCCGCGGCCTCGTCCTCCTCCGAGTATGCAGGAGGCAGCCCGAATTCGGCTGCAATGGCGTTCAGGTCGTGCGCCACATCTCCGGCGGAACCGAGCGAACGCTCCACGTGTCCGCGGAGCTGTTCCGTGTGGTGGGAGCCATCGTCGAGGAGGCGCACCTGCACCCAGTCGCCCTTTTTCGCGTTGCGTGGCGCTGAGTTCACGCGGATGGTCTCAGGCAGGTGCTTGTCCAGCGGGCGGATCTCATGCAGGGTCTCCAGGCGCCCCACGACGAATTCGCGGTTCCGGGCGGAGACGGACACGACGCGTCCGACCGGGCCGGATTTCCGCTTGGAGAACTGGAAATCACGTTCGTCCGGTATCTGCTCGACTTTGACCGTATCGCCGTCCAAAGCGTGCCCGGTGTACTTGCGGGGGATGAAGAATTCGAGGGGCGGATCGTCCGTGGTCCTGACGAAGCCGAATCCGGCCGCCGCCGCGGAAAAGACGCCGCTGTAAAGGATTCGCCGCTGGGGGCGTGCCTGTCTGGAATGTTTTTTCGATTTAGCCATGATGAAAAGCCTTTCCTCCTGTTAAACTACTCCCAAAACGGGGGAATTTCAAATCTTTTTTCGCATTCCCGCCTTTTTTTGTTGTACTTTTTTGTTTTTTGTGTTATATTTTAATCCGAAGCGGTCCGACCCCGATCTTAATCCGAGGCGGCGCACGGGCGCGTGAGCGCGCTGAAGCATTATTTGGATGACGCGCCGCCGAACGGGACCGCCCGAAAAAACCAATCAATCCATGCCGATTCGGAGGTACTCCATGGCAGACGATATCGTGAAAAAGACAGTCCGGTCATTCCGGAAAATGAAGCAGAACGGCGAGAAGATCGTGATGATCACCGCCTACGACGCGCCGACCGCGGCGTTCGCCGAGGCCGCCGGGATCGACTTCATCCTCGTGGGCGACTCGCTCTCCATGAACACGCTCGGATACGCCGACACCATCCCCGCCACCATGGACGTGATGGTGCATCACGCACAGTGCGTCCGGCGGGGCGCCCCGAATACGTTCATCGTCGGGGACATGCCGTTCATGACCTGCCACCTCGGCGTGGAAAACACGCTCCGCGAGGCCGCCCGCTTCATGCAGGAGGCCGGATGCGACGCCATCAAGCTCGAATGCACGCCGTCCACCCTGCCGTCCGTCCGGGCGCTGGTCGAGGCGGGGATCCCCGTGCAGGGCCACATCGGCCTGCTGCCGCAATCCGTGAAGACGTCGGGCGGCTACCGGGTGCAGGGGCGCGGCGAAGAGGAAGCCGCCGAACTTGTCGCCCGCGCCAAGGCGCTTGAGGAAGCCGGAGTCTTCTCCATGGTCCTGGAATGCGTCCCGTCCGCGCTCGCGGCGAAGATCACCGCGGCGGTCGGCGTGCCGACCATCGGGATCGGAGCGGGCCCGGACTGCGACGGCCAGGTGCAGGTCATCAGCGACCTGCTGGGCTATACCGAGGGATTCCTGCCGAAGCACGCCAGACGGTTCTGCCACGTGGGGACCATGGCGCAGCAGGCCATCGCGGAATACATCGCCGAAGTCAAGGGAAAAACGTTCCCCGCGGAAGAAAACTGCTTCTGAACCAAGCTCAACCAACTCCAGCAAGAAAGGAGCTTTCCAAATGAAACATCTCGCCATTCTCGCCGCCGCCACGCTCGCACTCCTCGCCGCGTTCACCTGCCCCGCGCAGGACGCCGCGTCCGCGAAAATCGACCCGAAAGCCGAGGCAGTCGCCCTGCCCGCGCCCTCCAAGACCGGCGGCATGCCCCTGATGCAGGCCCTCACGGAACGCAAGACCATCCGCGACTACAAGCCCGGCGAACTCGACGCTGCCACGCTCTCCGATATCCTCTACGCCGCCAACGGCGTGAACCGTCCCGACGGCAAACGCACGATCCCGACCGCGATGAACAAGCAGGACCTCGAAGTCTACGTGGCGCTTCCGGGCGCGGTCTACCACTACGACGCGAAGGCAAACAAACTCGTGCGGATCGACGCCGGCGACTTCCGCACGGAACTCATCATGAACAAAAACATGGCGCAGAACGCCGCCTGCATCCTCGTGTACGCCAGCGATTCCACCAAGTTCCCGAACGACATCAAGTACCCCGCAATCCATGTGGGCGAAGCTTCGCAGGACGTATATCTGGTCGCTGCCTCAAAGGGACTCGGCACCGTTTCCCTCGGCATGTACGATGAAAAGGGCGTCCGCAAGGTCTTCAAGCTCGATGACAAGATGACAGTGATCCTGGCGCAGGCCGTCGGCTTCCCGAAATAACCTTTCCCCCGGAGAACCCCCATTTTGGCGGACGAACTCAAACAACAACTGAACGGGGTGGACGGCGCACACGATGGCGGCGTCTCGCCCGACGCGGCTCCGTCCGCCCCTGCGCCCCAGGAACCGGAACGCACGATCGTCATGAGCCAGGGCGAGATCGACAAGACCATGGTGATGGACGAAAGCCAGATCGACCGGACCATCGTCATGGACAACGATGCGCCCGACCGGACCATCGTCCTGAGCCCGGAGAATGGCGTCACGCGCGCCGATTCGCCGAACGACACCCAGTCGATCTTCAACGAGACTCGCGCCCGCATCCAGACGATCCTGCACAAGCCGGCGTCTCTTCTGAACTCGCTGACCGGGGCGGGGAAGCGCGACGTCGGCGCAGCGATCGACGGGCAGGACCATCACCGCGAACGCGCCGAAGTCGGGCGTCACGGGGAAGATGTGGCGCACCTGACCGACTTCGAAGACAGATTTGAGACCGAACGCAAGCTCGCCGAGGGGGGTCGCTACGTGGTATCCATCGGACGCGACCTCGGGCTCGAACGCCAGGTGGCGGTATATTCGCTGCGGGATGAAAAGCTCCTGGATTCCCACGAGCGCACCAGTTTTATCGCGGAGGCGGAAATCGCGGCGCAGCTGGACCATCCGTCGGTCCTGCCGGTCTACAGCATCAACCGCGACTACCGCGGCGGCCTGCATTCCACGGTGAAGCTGACCGACGGCACGGATCTCCGCAAGTACCTGAACAAGGTCGTGTCGCATTACCGCAGCGACGGATTCCACGCCGCGGAAGAGGCGGGGGCGCTGGCATTTCGGCTCGAGCTCGTGCTCGGCATTACCGACGGCCTCGTCTACGCTCACAGCCGCGGCGTGGTGCATTCCAACCTGCACCCGCAGAACATCCTGATCGGCGACTACCATGAAGTATACATCAAAGGCTGGGGGTTCGCCCATTTCCTGTCCGCGCAGGACAACGAGGAACTGAAGAACCGCAGAATGCCGGAACTGTCCGACCCGCGTTTCGCCGCGCCCGAGGTCATCTCCGGCACCACCCCGAACGTCCGTTCCGACGTGTACGCGCTCGGCATGCTGCTTTATGAGATCGTCACGCTTCATCCGCCGTACCAGGACGACTCCGCGCCGGAAGTCCTTGAACACCTCAACAATGGCATCCCGCCCGTAATCGAGCACCGTTTCGGGGGCGCAATCGACCCCGACATGCGGGCGATCATCCAGAAAGCGATCGCACTTGATCCCGAAAAGCGCTTCGCATCCGTAAACGATTTTGCCGAAGACATCCGCCGCTTCCTGCATTCGGAGGAAGTCTCCGTACGCAGGATCAGCCTGTCGAAACGCTTCGCGAAGCTCATCCGGGCGCATCATCGCGGGATGTTCTTCTGCTTCCTCACCCTGATCGCCCTGATCGGCGCGCTCTTCGCCTACAACATCTTCAACGATGTCCGGATGGCGCAGATTTCCTACCTCAATGACCACGTGCTCGGCAAGGCGCAGTCGTCATGCAGGAAGACCGCCCACCAGTTCAACCTCCAGGCGGAGAAATTCAACAGCATGCTCGAGTCGATCAAGTTCGAGACGGAATTGCTGCTCACCGGCCATCTGAAAATGCACAACGGCAGCCTGCAGTACCTGGTCCCGCCGAACGACGAGGCCGTCGCCGGAAACGCCGGGATCCCTACCGAGTATTCGCCCGCATACGGAGATTCCGTAAGTTTCCGCAAGATCGAAGCGGGACACGCGGATGACTTGAAGAATCCGGATTTCGACTGCCTCGGATTGCTTCAGCCGACGCTCTTCCGCTACATGCTCCTGGCTCCGCTCAACGCGTACGTCTCGAAAGAAAGCACGGACAAGCAGATCAACAGCCTGACGCAGAACATCAGCCCGATTTACCGCATCCAGATCCTGCTGACCGACGGATCATCCCTGTATTACCCCTATACCGTGAACTCGGAATCCAGGACCGCCGCGGAGGATGCATGGTACGGCAGGGCGATCTCCGCTTCCGCTGCCCGCGGCGGCAAGCCGTTCTGGAATACGCCCGCGCCCGTGGAAAACGCCATCGACGGCTCGGAGCGGATCGTCCTGCCTGTTTCCATCCCGCTCGGACCGGAGTCCGCACCGATCGGCGCGGCTGCGCTCCTCGTCTCCGGCCGTTACTTCGACGGAATCCTGAGGGATGCGGAAAATCTCGAGCGCGGCATCGAAGCGCAGTTTTTCATCGCGAAAGACGGCGACGTGAAGATGGAGCGGATCAACAACGGCCCGCAGAAGCCGCCGACCGTGAACCTCGAGAAAGGCCCCTACTCCGATCCATGGCTGATGGAATGGCTGGAAGGAAAGGAATTCGGCGCCGTGATCCGCAAGGAGCCCGGCAGCAGCAGCCCGTTTGTCTATTGCTGTGCCTACGTGCCGGCCATGGAGGAATGGTACGTGGAGAAGATCCGCCTGCATGATTTTCTGCACGACATTGACTCCGTTTTGAAAGGAGGCCTGCAATGAGCCACGGCGCGACATCAGGAAAAGTCCATACCGTCACCTCGATCGCGGTCGGCCTGAAAAACCTGCACAAAGAACAGGACGCCACTGTCACGTTCACGCACGTGGACAACTCCAGTGTCCAGTTCGACGACCAGCTGGACGTGAAACCGGAGGACGTCACCGCCGAATACCAGCTGGGGAAAGTCTTCGCCGAGGGCGGCCAGGGCATCATCCGCGAGGGCGTTGAACTCAATCTCCACCGCCTCGTGGCAATCAAGACGCTCAAGGCGAGCACGGACGACCTGACCACACGCGGCCAGTTCATCCAGGAAGCGCGCGTCACCGCCCAGCTCAGCCATCCCGCGATCATCCCGATCTACTCCCTGAACTCCGACGAAAACGACGGACTGCACCTCGTGATGAAGCTCGTCGACGGCAAGACGCTGAAAAGCTACCTGGAACAGCTCGACCACGAGTACCGCACCAAGGGCATCGACCAGTTCGACGAACGCAAATCCCTGATGTACCGGCTGGAGATCATGCTGCGCGTGAGCGACGCACTGGACTACGCCCACAACCGCAACATCATGCACTGCGACCTCAAGCCGGAAAACATCCTCATCGGCGAGTTCCGCGAGACCTACATCATGGACTGGGGCATCGCCCGCCAGATCATGGAGCCCGGCTACGATCCCGCCACCTGGGTGAAGCCGAACACCATCTCCGGCACGCCGCGCTTCCTGTCCCCGGAGGCCATCCACGGCGAACACACCGACCAGCGCGCCGACATCTACGCGCTCGGGCTCATCCTCTTTGAAGTCACTACGCTCCGGGAAGCCTACATGGCACGCACCAGCGCCGAAGTCGTGTCGATGATCCGCGAGGGCCGCATCGCCGAAACCCGCCACAAATACGGCGCGAAGATCGATCCCGACCTGAAGGCGATCATCGCCAAGGCGACCGCCTATGACCGGGAACAGCGGTACCAGACCGTCCACGAGTTTACCAACGACCTCCGCCGCTACATGGGCGGGGAGGAGACAACCGCGAACCCGTACAGCATATTCGGAAAGCTCTCCGCGTTCGCCATCCACCACAAGCGGCTCTCCCTGGCTTTCGCCATCGGATGCATCCTCATGCTGCTCCTCTCGCTCGGCGTGACCTGCTACCGCCGCATCAACCAGATCAATGCCCTGCACAACTACAACCGCGAACTCGGCGAAGCCCTGATCCAGTCCACCGCTTGCGCCGACTACATCGAAACGCACATCGCGCGAAACGCGCAGTTCCTGTCCTCCATAACCTCGGAATTCATCTTCCTCTACGGGGCGGACCTGGAAACCGACGGGCATGACGATGACGATGATGATGACTGCATGATGCCCGTGTCCGCGCTCAAGACCGACGCGGTCGATCCCCCGGCGTCCCTGCTCTACTCGTCCGTGTACCACCGCAAGATCGACTTCGGGCACTTCGCCCACAAGACCATCCACGGTGAGACGCTCACCGACATCGAGAAACGCCGCCTGCACATCCTGGCGCACCTGAAAGACCCTATCATGAGCATCTTCACGGAACGCCTGCCACGCGAAATCGCGACCGCGTCCCCGGCGGACCAGAACGAATACCTCCGCCTGAAAGGCATCCCGCTCCATCTCCTGCTCTTCGGATTCCCGGACGGCCAGTACGTCGTCTATCCCGGCAGCGGCTCCTATGCGCCCGGATACGACCCGCGCGGACGCCACTGGTACAAGACCGCCCAGGAGGGCGACGGCGGATTCGCGTGGAGCCGCCCCTACCCGGGCAACACCGCGGCCGCCGGATATCTGCTTTCCTGCAATGTCCCGATGCTGGACACCGCGGGCAACTTCCTCGGCGTCGCCGGGTTCGACCTGAGCCTGAACGTCATCATCCGCGACCTGAATGCAAACGGCAACACAGGAAGCAACGTCCTCGAAAAGACCCTGCTGGACGAAAACGGGGTCATTCTCCTCTCCACGGGCGGCAGATTCGCCAGCGCCATGGAGACGAACAAGGAGGATTCCCTGACCATCCGCTTCGACGACACGGACCTCTTCAGGCAGTTCACAGAAACGAAATACGGCACGATCACCCGCGATGAGAACGGACGCAGCATCATCTACTGCGTGAACTATCTCCCCAGCCAGAACTGGTACTACATCGAAAAGATCGACGTGACCGCCGCGACGCTCGATTTCTGATCCGGCCGCTTTTCTCCCTTTTTCTCATAAATATTCCGAAAAAATGGAGAAAGCCGGCTTGACAATCCAGTAATGAGGATGTAAGTTTTCTTTCGGAACCTGGCTTTCCCGCACGGGAATCCGGGTTCCAGGATGCCATAAAAAAGCAGGTCGAACAGGAACGGATTTCCCCGAAAGTCGAAGCCGAATACAAAGCGTACAAAGCCGAACTAGACGAACGGAGAAAGCGCGAGTCGATCGAAGAAACGGAAGCCTTTTTCCGGGAACACGGGATTCAGTGACGGGGACCCGACCGCCCGCTGAATGCACCGACCTCACCAACCCCAGCAGACTACCCCCGACACCCCATATTCAACCGAATCAAGTACCACAAAAGAGGACCTGAACCATGTTGTCACGAATCGTCAGTAAAACGTTCATTATCTTTGCCGCTGTTTTCCTGATTATCCTGTTTGCCGCCTGCGGAGCCCCCGAGGATGAAATCGTCTCGGGACCGAAGACGGCGGAAATCCTGACCATTGACCTGGCTGGGGGAGTCCCGCTCAAGATGGTGAAAGTGTCCGCCACAGGTGCAAGTTTCCAAATGGGCGAAGGCGTCAATTCCAACGCCATGCGGCACATAGTGAGCTTCAAAAAGGATTACTATATCGGGCAGTACGAGGTGACCCAGGCGCAGTGGAACGCGTTGATGGAGGCGAACCCGTCCAGTTTCAAAGGTGACGATCTGCCCGTGGAAAAAGTCCTGTGGGATGAAGTGATGGAATTCTGCCGGAAGCTGAACGAAACGGGGAAAGCGCCCGCAGGCTGGAAATTCACCCTGCCGACCGAAGCGCAGTGGGAGTTCGCCGCGAAGGGCGGAACGGAAAGCAAGGGGTACAAATACAGCGGGAGCGACGAGCTGGAGAACGTGGCGTGGTACAACGACAACTCCGGCGACGTCAGCCTGAAAGGCAGGCAGCGGGAGCGCGATTATTCGGTCCTGCGGCAGAAAAACAATAACCGCACGCATCCGGTGGGACAGAAGAAGCCGAACGAACTCGGATTGTACGACATGAACGGGAACGTGAAGGAAATGTGTCTGGACGCGATCGACTTCAACAACTCCGGGCATTCCGACGGGGACACCGCGATCACGGAAGCGGTGGCGTCCGCCATGAAAGACACATGCGTCATTCGCGACGTCGGATTCCTCGGCAGTGCGGAAGTGGGGTTCAACACCGAACGCTCCTACACATTCCGGAATGGTGACCGGTCCTCCGTCTTCGGATTCCGGCTCGCGCTGGTACAGGCAGCGGATGAAACCGGAGGTACTGCCAGCGGAGGCGATTCGGATGACGACGATCCGAATGTACTGAAAGCCGACGCGCAGTAAATGATCGGCCAGCGTCCGAATCGTTTTCACCTCGAAAAAACAGCAGACTATCCCCGACACCACGGAGAAAAGAATGAAATACAAAACCGTCAGCGCCATCGCCGCAATCCTTGTGGCGGTCCTCTGCGCCGTCTCGACGACCGGATGCGCCTCTGCCATCTTCGCCGGGTCTCTCCTTTATTGGAGATGCGAGCTTGCCACGATGAAGACCTCTCTGGACGGGACTGTGGTGGACGAAAACGGCGATCCGCTGGACGACGTAAGTCTTGTCGCCAGGTACAGCTATCCGACCTGGGACTACACGGATGAGGAAACGAAAACCGAAAGACGAACCGTCAACGGCGAATTCGACATCTGGAAGCTGGGATACAATGAGGCCGAACTGAATTTCCACAAGGAGGGGTATTACTCGCAGAGCTACAAATTCCGCGGGAGTTTCGGCCCCTCGAACGATGACGTGAACACGCTGAAACAGCACGACATGCGCGTCGTATTGAGAAAAAAAGGCCCCCGCGCGCCTCTGTTCCTGCTGACGGAACGGCAGCTGAACTACAACATGGGAAACGGAACAAAGACGATCTGCGACCTGGCCGGTCCCGATGGGCAGAAAATGGTCCGCGTCGCGCTGGACGAAAAACCGGAGACGGCGAAATACATGGAACTTGACTTCAAGCGGGATGCCGAGGGCGAAATCGAGCTCAGGGAGTTTCCCGGCATCCTGAAATCCACGGGCGAACCCGTAAAATATCCCGCTGCCTTCATCTTCCGGTTTCATTCCAACGACCCGGACGATGGCCTGCGCCTGATCGACGAGGGTGAATCCTACATGGAACAGCACCCGTTCGACGGCACGGTCCCGAATGAGGATTTCGACCGGCAACAGATCCTGGAGCGGCAGGCCGGACAGGAACAGGACAGGAACGTATTTGCCAGCTTCAGCGACTTCCACAATACGGCCCCCGAGGACGGCTACACGCTCAGGGAGGTCGCCATCCCCGTCGAACAGCTGATCACAATGACGAAGAAGAATGACACGGTCTTTGTGAGCTGGAGCGGAGCACCGAGGTTCCTCTTCCTCAAATGCGGCGGCCACTACGGGAAAGCATCGCTCAGCTGCGTTTATTCCGGGGGGAGAAACGTGTCCACTGGATACGGCGAACTTGGCGACAAGTTCAACCCTCATTTCTTCTTCAATCTCTTCCTGAACAAAGAGCCCGGCGACACGAACCTGACCAGTTACTGACGCGCGAAAGCAGACTAAAAAAACCCTCCGGGACCGTAACAGCGGCATCGGAGGGCTTTGTTTGTTTTTCGGATCGGAAACCGAAGCGGGAATCCGGCTCAGTTGTCCTCGTAAAGGGACTTCAGGAGCATGCGGAGCGAACGCGCCATGATCTCCCGGTCGTTCTCCGGGATCTTCGCCATGGCTTTCGCCACACGGTCGTGCAGGAATTTGGAGAGCACTTCGAGGCTCTTCTTCGCGGTTTCGGAGATCGAAAGGTACACGACGCGACGGTCTTCCTTGGAGGTGGTGCGGCAGACCATGTCGCTCTTCACGAGGCTGTCGACCATCTGGGATACGCCGCCCGAAGTCACGCCGAGCTCTTCCGCCAGGTCGCGGATGCTCACCTGTTCGCCCTGCGCCTGCGCCAGGTAGGTCAGCACGCGGATGCGGGAGAACGTGATCTTCTGGCCGGGGGCGATGTCCGGGCATTCCTGAAGGAGCAGGTTCAGCATCTTGGCATTGCTCCGCAGGATCAGGCGCCACACGTCGCTCGCGGTATCGCCGGAATCCGGCAGCGGGAAGAGAAGTTTCGTTTCGTTGACAGCTTTCTTGCTCATAGTCGTCTCCTTAGTCTCTCGGGCGGTCGAGGTGTAAGATCTTCTTGCCGGTCTCGCGGATGCGCTGGAAGAAGGCGTAGAGGGCGGGGGTGAACATGATGCCGATCAGCGTTGCCATGATCATTCCGGAGAACGTGGTGATGCCGATCGCCTGGCGGCTGCCGGACCCTGCGCCGGTCGCGACGACCAGCGGGAACACGCCGAAGATGAAGCTCCAGGCGGTCATCAGGATGGCGCGGTAGCGGAGGCTGGCGCCGCTGAGCGCGGATTCCACGATGCTCTTGCCGTGCTCGCGCTCCTGCTTGGCGAATTCGACCATGAGGATGGCGTTCTTGGAGGACAGGCCGATGAGCATGACCATGCCGAGCTGGGCGTAGATGCTCAGGTCGAGCTTCGCGATCTTCAGCCCGATCAGCGCGCCGCAGACGGCGAACGACACTGTCAGCATCACGGGCACGGGGATCGTCCAGCTCTCGTACTGGGCCACGAGGAAAAGGTAGGCGAACAGCATGGCCAGCGCCAGGAGATAGAGGATCTGTCCTTCGTTCTGACGTTCCTGATAGCTCAGACCGGTCCATTCCAGGTGGTACTCGGAGGGCAGATTCGCCTGCTCCATCGCGTCCATGACGGCCCTCGAACTCACGCCGGGCATACCGTTGGCGTTGATGTTCGCACTGGTCATCTTGTCGAAACGGGAGATCTGGCGCGGACCGACAGTGTATTTCAGCTCGCCGAACGAGGTCAGCGGGACCATTTCGCCGACGTCGTTGGCGACCTGGATCTCGCGGATGTCATCAAGCGTGGAGCGGTAGTCGGCGGAGGACTGCATCCTGACCTTGAAGTTGCGGCTGAGCATGGTGAAATCGTTGATGTAGAGGGAGGCGAGCTTGCTCTGGAGGGTGGTGTAGATGTTGAGCGGGGAAACGCCGAGAATATGCGCCTTCTCGAAGTCGATGTCCAGATACAGCTGCGGAGAATCGGCATTGTACGGCGTCATGACGAACATGAACTTTCCCGTACCCATCAATTCGCGGATGTATCCTTTCATCACGTCCGAAAGCTCGATGGGATCGACGTCGCCGATGCCGCACACGTGCGCGGTGACGCCGTTCACCGCACCGAGGCCGTTGATGGCGGGCGGCGAGTTCACATTGATTCTGGCGTCGGGAATGGATGCAAGCCGTTTCTGGACCTCGTTCTTGATCGCATTGGCCTGGAGATCCGGGGTCTTGCGCTTGTCCCAGTGATCCAGCGCGATGATCGCGATACCGACGTTTTCGCCGTTGCCGCCCATCATGCTGAAGGTGGAAACAGCCATGACCGAACGGATGCCCTTCACATCTTTGAGTTCTTCCAGAATCGCGTCCATGACCTCGTCCGTACGTTCGACGGACGCGCCGCTGGGCAGCTCCACGTTGCAGAAGAACACGCCCTTGTCCTCGTCAGGCAGGAACGAGCTGGTGGTATGAATGAACATGTAATAGATGCAGAACAGCACGCCGGCGAAAAGCAGAATAGCCACAGGCCAGCAGCGCACGAGGAAGCCAGTGAAGAAGAGGTAAATCTTGCGGCTGAAATCCAGCACGGCGTTGAACGGGCGGAAGAGCAGCGGCGCCTTTCCGTCCGGCTTGCGCAGCAGCAGGGCGCAGAGGGCCGGGCTGAGCGTCATGGCGATGGTCGTGGAGAGGCACAGCGAAATGCACATGGTGACGGCGAACTGCACGTAGATCACGCCCACCATGCCGCCGTAGAACGCCAGCGGCACGTAGCAGGACACGGTCACAAGCGTTGTAGAGATAATGGCGCCGGTGATCTGGCGCATCGTCTTTTCGGCGGCGGCTTTCGGCCCGAGGCCTTCGCGTTCCATCAGGCCCTGGCAGTTTTCGACCACCACGATGGCGTCGTCGCACAGCGAACCGACCACGAGAATCAGGCCGAACATCGTCAGAACGTTGATGCTGTAGCCGAGGGCGTACAGGAACGTCATGGTGCCGATCATGGCAACGGGGATCGCAACGGACGGGATCAGAGTGGCGCGCCAGTCCTGCAGGAAAACCCATGTAATGAGGATGACCAGAGCAAGGGCAAGAACGATGGTCGTCACGATCTCCTTCATCGACACTTCGATGAACTCGGTCGGGTCATACGCGCTCGCCACGCTCACGCCCGCCGGAAAAAGCTTTTTCCAGTGGTCCAGTTCCTCGTTCACGCGCTTCACCGTGCTCATTGCGTTCGCGTCCGGCGTACGGTTCACGATCAGGCCCACGCACGGCTTGCCATTGAACAGGCTGCGTCCGGCGTAGGAACTGGAGCCGACTTCGACCCTCGCCACGTCGCTGAGGCGCACAATACTGCCGTCCGAATCATGACGCAGGATGATGTTTCCGAATTCCTCGGCGGTCACGAGGCGGCCCTTCACGTTCAGTTTGAACGACATGTAGCTGTTGCTCTTTTCCGTGCCGATGCTGCCCGCGGCGGCCTGAATGTTCTGCGATTGGACCGCCTGATTGATGTCGGTGGTGGAAATACCGAGACCGGCCATGCGGAGCGGATCAAGCCAGATGCGCATGGAGTATTCCTCCAGCGACATCACGGACGCGGCGGCCACGCCTTCCAGACGCGTGATGGCGTCCTTCACGTTCACGTTGACGTAGTTGTTCAGTTCCATCAGGTTCAGCGTACTCTCGTCCGTCATGAACACGAACACGGCGAGGATTTCGTTGCCGCGCTTCTCGACGGTGATGCCGAGCTTCGTCACGTCGGACGGCAGCTGCGGTTCGGCGCGTTTAATGGCGTTCTGCAGGTTCACCATCGCGATGTCGGTGTCGGTGCCGCTTCGGAACGTCACTTCACAGGAATAACTGCCGTCGTTGCTGCATGTCGAGGTAAAATACAGCAGATCGTCCACGCCGTTGATCTGGTCTTCGATCGGCATGGCCACGGTCTGCGCGATCACCTCGCCGCTGGCACCGGGATACATCGCGCTCACGAAAAGGGTCGGCGGTGCGATCTCGGGGTATTCGGCGACGGGGAGCTTGGAGAGGCTGATCACGCCCGCCAGGACGAGAATCAGACTGATGACGATCGCGAAACGCGGCCGGTCAATGAATATCTTGGAAAACATGGTGCGCTGCCCCCGGGATCACTTATTCTCTTCGGCGGGGACGATCTCATCGCCGGGCATGACTTTGTGCGTACCCTGATACACGACCTTCTCGCCGGTCTTCAGACCGGACTTGATGAGCTGATGCGTCTTCGTCATGTCGCCGAGCTCGACGGAGCGACGTTCGATCTTGTTGCCTTCGCCGACCACGTACACATAGGTTTCGGAAGCGTTGTACATCACGGCGGAGGGCGGCACGGCGGGCATTTTGGCCGCGGACTTCTTCGAAAGCGTCACGGTGACCGTGCTGCCGGGGATGAGCTTCATGTCGGCGTTCGGGAACGACGCGTACACTTGGACGGCGTCCGTCTTCACGTTCGCCTCGTTGTTCAGGAACTCGATCTTGCCGCCCGTCGCGTATTCCGAACCATCGGCGAGCTTCAGCGAGATCTCGCCTTCCTTCTTCAGCGCGGTCAGGCTGCCATAGCCGGACAGGAAATCGCCCGTGCTCATGGAGAAGCGCACGCGAATGGGCTGCATCTGAATGATCGTGAGGATCGAACCGGAGGACGGCGTGACGTAGTTGCCGGCGGTGTATTTGGTGACGCCGACCAGGCCGTCGATGGCGGCGGTGATCGTGGTGTATTTCAGGTTGTCATTCGCGGTCACGAGCGCGGCTTCCGCGGCTGCCTGGGCGGCCTTGAGTGCGTCAAGCGCGGATTTCGTGTTCTCCATCGAGTCCTTGCTGGCGGCGTTCACTTCGTACAGCATCTGGTTGCGGTCGTAAGTGCTCTGCGCGTATTCCAGCTTCGCCTTGAATTCAGCGATCGATGCCTCGGCCTGCTTCACGGCGGCTTCATACTGCGTCTTCTCGATCGTGTACAGCATCTGGCCTTTCTTCACGTAGTCGCCATCGTTGAAGCCGAGCTTCAGGATCTCGCCGGACACGCGCGGCGTCACGTTCACGACGGCCTGCGCGACCACCTGGCCGGTGTAACGGCGGCTCTGGACATTGGCGACATCCTCGACTTCGACGACGCCGACGACCTGTTTGGGGGCAGCTCCAGGAGGCATCTGGGCGAAAAGGGGAATGGAAATCACGGCAAGAGCGGCCGCGGCGACGGATGAGGTAAAGAGCTTCATGAAGCAGAGACTCCTGTGTTGGTTTTGTCGGAATGATAATAGAATATTAATATATCATGCACTAAGCAATTTTTCAAATCAAAATTGTTACTCTATGCAAAAAAAAGCAGGCTGATAAAAAGACCGTCCGTCAGCGGAAAAAAACCTGCCTGTCCGGGCGGCATCCGGGTCAAGGCAGCAGGAGCGCCAGCAGGTCTTCCAGCGCGAGTCCGGCGATGAAGCGCCCGACCTCGAAACGGCTCAATACATCCCGCATCGCATCGGCGCGGTGGGGGCATCCGGCGAGGGCTCCTGCCAGTTCGGCGGCCGGAGAGCTCCCGAAGAAATCGCCGCTGAACGAAGCCCGGCGGATCATGCCGTGATGCACGTCCAGATGCACCGTCACGCTCCCGCAAGGGAACCGCCCGGACCGCTCGAACGTGAAATCCGGCGCCTCTCCGAAATTCCACTCCCAGGAACGGTAGCGTTCGTCGGCGAGACGTTCCGCCTCGCGCACCTGGTTGTCCGGGATCAGGCACGGCGCGTCCAGGTCAAACTGCCTGAGAAGTTCGCGTTCCATCGCGAGCCGGAAAGAATCGCTGTCCAGGTCCGGCAGGAATTCGCGGAGGTTGGCTACGCGGGCGCGGACGGAGGAAACGCCTTTCGCCTCGATCTTCGCTTGCGGCGGCGTCAGCACGGCGGACATCGCATCCATGTCGACGTCGAACAGGAGCGTGCCGTGGAACAGGATGCGCCCCTCATGCACGCATTTGGCGCTGCCGGAGACCTTGCGTCCGCCGACGAGGATGTCGTTGCGCCCGGAGAACTCCGCATCCGCGCCGAGCGACCGCAGGGCCGCCAGCACGGGCTCGGCAAACGGCGCGAAGTCGACGAACCGCCTGTTCGCATCCGTCTCGAACGCGAAGACGCTGTAGTTGAGGTTGCCGAGGTCGTGGTAGACCGCGCCGCCGCCGGTCATGCGCCGCACCACGGCGATGCCGTGCTCCCGGGCATAGGCGGAATCGAATTCGCGGACGGCGTTCTGGTTGCGCCCGATGATGACGGCGGGACGGTTCCGCCAGAGCATGACGAACGGGGCGTCCGCCTGCGCGGCCATGATCTCCTCCAGCGCCAGATTGTACGCCGGATCCGTTCGCCCGTTCCAGTAATAATCCATGGGGTTCTCCGGATGCGCTGATATCAGATGTCCGCCTCGGGACCGTCCGGGGCGCCCTCCGCGGCCTCGCGTTCGCGGTCCTCGCGGTCCAGCTCCGCCAGGATCTCATCGACCGGCATGGTGTATTTCTTGCCGTTGTTGCAATTCTTGCAGCAGGGCACGATGTTGCCTTTCGTGCTGCGGCCGCCGCGGGAAAGCGGCACCACGTGGTCCATGGTCAGCTCGGACGCGGGAAACTTCCTGCCGCAATAATGGCAGACGCCTTTCTGAAGCAGCGCGCGCCACCAGTTCGTGCGGCGGAGTTCGCGCGCTTTCGCGCGTTCTTTCGCGATCTGCGCGGGATCGACCCGCATGTCGAACCAGTCTTCCATCGTGCCGGGATCCGATCAGGAAAAGGAGTATTTCTCCGCGAGCGCGGAGCAGACGAGGCAGAGCAGGAGCACAAGCGGCAGGACGACGAGCCCGCAGGACGCGGTCGCAGCCGCCTGCACCATCAGGGCGGCGCGGAACGACACCTGAACGGCCATCTGGACACGTGCGGGAGACGCTCCGGTCCGCGAGACCTGGTACACCCACAACGCGATCAGAAGATACACCGCGCACAGCAGGACCGCCAGCAGGCCGAAGAGGATCGGCAGCAGCATGGACGAGTCGCGGAAAAGCTTCACGGTGAAGACCAGGGGAACGACGGCGCAGAAACAAGCCCCCGCCAGCATCTTGCCGCCGCCGGGCCGCACGATCTTCGACAGCGTCTCGGAACGCGTGATCTCGTTCAGGCCGCAATAGTACAGGAAGAGCCCGACGCCATATGCCACCAGCATCAGGATGCGCGGGATGGAGATGCCGGGCACGATCAGGATGCCCAGGCCGAACATCAGGTCGCGCATGACCGCCATCATCACGGAAGCGCGTTTCGGGCGGTATTTCACATAGAAATTGTAGGAGTAGATGCTGATGAGCGCCACCAGCGTGACGAAAGAGAAACGCCAGCCCAGGCAGAACGACGGGATGACCGCTGCCAGAAAACAAAGCTGGGCGGTGTAGGACGCGGCGCGCGGGCTGACCACGCCGCGCGGCAGAGGCCGGTCCGGATGGTCCGTCATGTCGATCTGGATGTCCGCCAGGTCGTTCGTGATGATGCCGAAAAGCGACATGGCAAAGGAAATGAAGCAGACCGTCGCGACGCGGGCATATCCCTGGCTCCCCTGGACCAGACCGCCCGCAAACAGGAATCCGGTCAGAGGATCGGCGGGCACGGTGAAAAGAAGGGGCAGACGGATCAGCTGAAACCAGCCGCGAAGCCGTTCATGGTTGCTTGCATTCTTCATGTTCGGGGGGTATCCTAAAAAAACGTTTGGCGTTGGCAGTCGTCATTTTCACAGTCCGTTCCATGCTCCAGCCGCGCAGTGCCGCCAGCGCATGGGCCGTCCAGGGGAGATATTCGGGGTGGTTCTCCTTTCCGCGGAACGGCACGGGAGCCAGATAAGGGGTATCGGTTTCAAGGAGGACGCGGTTCTCGGGATAACGGAGCGCGAGCGCGCGGATGTTGTCGGCTTTCTTGAACGTGACCATGCCGCCGCATCCGAAGTAAGCGCCGAGCGCGTCGAAACGTTCGAAATCGGCGAGGCTTCCGGCGAAGGAGTGGAGAACGAAGCGCCCCCCTGCCCCGGCGAAAACGGAAAGGAGCGTGTAAGCATCGTCATAAGCCAGCGTGCTGCCGTCAACGTCGCGCGTATGAACGATCGCGGGCCGGTCCAGACGGAGCGCGAGGTCAAGAAAGGAACGGAACACTTCGAGCTGCTTCTCCCGCGTGTCGCGTTCGTAGTAGTAGTCCAGTCCGATCTCGCCGACCGCGGCGAAACGGGGAGCGTCCGCAAAGGGCACAAAATCTTCCGCCTCGCCCGGATGCTTCAGGATGTCCAGGGGATGAAGCCCCGCCGCAAAGAAGACGCGGTCGAAATGCGACGCGAACTCCGCGGCGCGGCGGCTGGACTCGAAATCCGAGCCGCAGAGCAGGATCCACGGCACCCCGGCCTCTTCCGCACGGCGGTAGAACGCCGCCTCGTCGGGGCATCCGTCGTCGCCGAGGTGGGCATGGGTGTCAAACAGCTCGAAGTCCTGGGACATCCACTCCGGCATCATTTGTTTTTGTTGCGGTTCTTCGCCTCGTCGCGTTCGCGTTTCTCTTCCTCTTCGAGGAATTCGTCGAATTCGTCGAACTCCTCATCGTAGTCACGGGAACGCTCGCCGAACGCAGCGTAATCGTCGTCGTCATCGTCGTAGTCGTCATAGCCGTCGCCGTCATTCTCATCGGCGTCGCTCAGGACGTTGGACTGCGTCAGCACGGAGCCGCATTCCGGGCAGCACCCGTCCTCGGCTTCCATCTGCTTTTCGTTGATCTCCGTATCGCAGTAGGGGCAGATCATGACCATGGTACAGTCTCCTTATTAAAAATGTTTGAGCTGGAAAAACGGCTCTGGAAAAAACGCCCGTAATTTATATGCGGGAACCCGTTTTGTCAAACCGTTTTTCCCGTTTTTTTCAGCTTTTTGACACGAAATCTGCCCAGTACGGGGAGATCGCGCGGATTTTCTCGATGATGCCGGGCATCACTTCCACCACGGCGTCCACGTCCTCCTGCGTGTTGTAGCGGGAGAGGCTGAAGCGGATGGCGCCGTGCGCGGCGGTGTAGGGCACGCCCATCGCCCGCAGCACGTGCGAGGGCTCCAGGCTGCCGGTGGTGCAGGCGCTGCCGCTGGATGCGCAGATGCCGTAGATGTCCATGTGCATCAGGATGGATTCGCCCTCGATGTACTCGAACGAGAGGTTGGTCGTGTTCGGCAGGCGGTGCTCCATGTCGCCGTTCACGCGGACGCTCGGGATCGCGGCGATCAGGCGGTTGTGCAGGTCGTCGCGGAGCTTGCGGACGTAGGTGTTCTCCTTGTCGAAATTCGCCATGGCGAGCTCGGCGGCGACGCCCATGCCGACGATGTACGGCACGTTCTCCGTCCCCGCCCGGCGGCCGCGTTCCTGGTGTCCCCCGACGACGAACGGACGGAACCGCACGCCGCGGCGCACGTACAGCGCGCCGATGCCTTTCGGGGCGTGGAATTTATGGCCGGACACGCTGAGCATGTCGATGTCCATGTCGCGGAGCTTGAACGGTATCTTGCCGGCGGACTGGACGGCGTCGGTATGGAAGAGCGCCCCGGCGCGGTGCGCGAGTTCGGCGAGATCCTCCACGGGATAGATGTTTCCGGTCTCGTTGTTCGCCCACATCACGGAGACGACCGCGGTGTTCACGTCGATCATTTCGCGGGCGCGGTCCATGTCGAGGCGGCCGAGGCTGTCAACGGGTATCTTCGCCACGGTATAGCCGCGGCGTTCCAGGTCCTTGCCGAGATTGAGCACGGCGGGGTGCTCCACGGTGGACATCACGATCTTGCGGCGTTTCGGGCAGACGTCCAGCGCGCTCAGGATGGCGGCGTTGTCACCCTCGGTCCCGCAGGACGTGAAGATGATCTCGGACGGGTCGGCGCCGAGGAATCCCGCCACTTTCGCGCGGCCCTCCTCGACGACTTTCGCCAGGCGGCCTCCGAACTTGTGGATGCTGGATGCGTTGCCGTAGTATTCGGAGAAATACGGCAGCATGGCGGCGACGGCCTCGGGCGCGGTGCGCGTGGTGGCGTTGTTGTCCAGATAGATGACGCGTTCTTCGCCTTTCATGGTCACGCCTCCTCGACCACGAGCCGGTCGGACAGAAATTCATGGAGCTTGCCCTGCACGAGCTTGCGGAGGGTCAGCTTGGAGTTCGGGCAGGTCGCGCAGACGCCGCGGAGCGCCACTTTCACGACGTCGCCGTCGAGGTCGATGAGCTCGATGCTGCCGCCGTCGCGTTCCAGCGCGGGCTTGATCTCCTTGTCGATGACTTCCTGCACCTTGAGCGCCTTCTTGACGGGCGACAGGGAATCGAAAGAACCAGCCTGCGGCTTCGTCTCCTCGGCGGGAGCATGGGCGGTGTGGTTGATCTCGTCGAGGATCTGCTGGATCTGGTCGAGGCACGTGCCGCATGCGCCGCCGGCCTTGGTGTACTCGGTGACCTGGGCGACGGTGGTGAGGTGGTTCAGCTGCACGACCTTGCGGATCTTGGCGTCGGTGACGCCGAAGCACTTGCAGACGATGCGCCCCTCGTGGTCGTCCGGGTCGCCGCTCTTCACTTCGGGGAGCACGAGGCCATGCTTCTTCGCGTATTCGCCGAGGGCTGCCTGAAGCGCCTCCATGCCCATCACGGAGCAGTGCATCTTCTCCTCGGGGAGTTCGCCGAGGCGGTCCACGATGTCGCGGTTGGTGATGCGCGCGGCTTCCTCGACCGTCATGCCGATGACGATTTCGGTCAGGATGGACGAACTGGCGATGGCGCTGGCGCAGCCGAACGTCTTGAACTTGGCGTCCAGGATCTTGTGCGTGGATTCATCGATCTTGAGGAAGATCCTGAGCGCGTCGCCGCAGGTCATGTTGCCGACCTCGGCTTCGGCGTCGGCGTCCGGTATCTCGCCCACGTTGCGCGGGTTCAGGAAGTAGTCCATGACTTTGTTGTTATAGTCCCACATCGTAGCTCTCCTTAGTATCGTTAAGCGGTCCGGCTGAGAAAAACGTTTGACAGCGGCGTCCGCGGTTTGTTCCATCCGGGTCCGCGGGTCAGCGGAGCCCGACGGCTTTCCTGATCTCCGCCATCGAAGCCTCGGCGCGTTCCCGGGCGCGTTCCGCGCCGCGCTTCAGGACGGCGTCAACGTAGCCCGGATCGGCAAGAAGCTCCTCGCGGCGTTTCCGCATCGGGGCGAAATAATCCATGTACGCATCGAACAGCGCGAGCTTGGCATGGCCATAGCCGTAGTTTCCGGCGCGGTAGCGTGCCGCCATCTCCTCCTGCTGTTCCGGCGTGGCGAAAAGCTTGTAGAGGGCGAAGATCGTGCAGGTGTCCGGGTCTTTCGGCTCCTCAAGCCCCTTGGAATCGGTCTGGATGCTCATGATCTTCTTCTTGACGGCTTTCGGTTCGCCGAAGATCTCGATGGTGTTGTTGTAGCTCTTGGACATCTTCTGCCCGTCCGTGCCGGGGACCACCGCCACTTCGCCGCTGATGTACGGTTCCGGGATGGTCAGGATGTCGCCGTACTGCTGGTTGAAGCGGATCGCGATGTCGCGCGTCATTTCCAGGTGCTGCTTCTGGTCCTTGCCGACGGGCACGAGATTGGCGTGGTACAGCAGGATGTCGGCGGCCATGAGCACGGGATAGGAGAACAGGCCGTTGTTGGGCGAGAAGCCTTTGGCGATCTTGTCCTTGTAGCTGTGGGCGCGTTCGAGGAGCCCGACGCCGGTCTGGCAGTTCAGGATCCACATCAGTTCGCACACCAGGTTCACGTCCGACTGGCGGAAGAATATAACTTTCTCCGGGTCGAGTCCGCACGCCAGGAAGTCGACCGCCACGCCGCGCACGCGTTCGCGGAGCTCGTCCGCTTTCGGCTGGACGGTCAGCGAGTGCAGGTCGGCGATGAAGACGACCGCGTCGTCGCACTCTTCCTGGAGGCGTACGGTGGAGCGGATCGCCCCGAAATAATTCCCGATATGAAGGACGCCTGACGGCTGGATCCCGGTCAAAACTCGTTTCATGGTTCGTTGTCTTTCTGTGCCTCGGGCACGATTGTCATAAGCCGCCGCCGGAACTATTTTCCGGCGCGGAGGAAGTATCGGATTCAGGGGCATCCGCCGCGGGAGGTGCGTCATCCGCCGCCCGGGCGGCGTCCAGCTCCTGCTTCAGCAGATTGATCTCAACCTGTTTGACTTTCATTTTGGCTTCATGTTCATTGTTTTTCAGCATGGCGTCGATGAGAAGCACAATGAGGACCAGGATCAGAATGCCGAGGCAGAACTGGATGCGTTTCAGGATGCGTACGGTGCGTTCGAGCTTGTTGCACCGGCGGAGGAGCTTGGCGCTGTAGGGGATCGTGACAGACGAGGAGGACCCGTCGCCGATTGGCTGTTCTCCGGTCAGGGAGGAGTCGAGTTCTCGCTTGAGCTTTTCCAGTTCGGCGCGCGTTTTGGCGAGCGACTCGTTCCTCCGGTCAAGTTCAGCGGTGCGTGCGTCGAGGGAAGCTTTCCGGGCTGCCATTTCCTTTTCCATGGCGGTCCGCTGGGCGTCGAGGGCATCTTTCTGCTTCAGGTAAGCAGCGCGCTCCAGGTCGGATTTTTCGATGCCGGTCCGCAGGAATTCCTTCTCGGCGATGAGCTCATCCAGCTTCTTGTTCAGATGCTTTTCGCGGGCGTCGAGTTCGGCCGCCAGCTGGTCGAGCGCCGTCTGGCGGGCTGCGATGTTCGCCTGGATGCGGGCGTATTCGTCGTCCTCGTCGTACACGTCGAGGGGCGTCAGGACATCATCGTCGTCGGGAGACTCGACGGTCAGGGTCGAGGCGGATGCCGTGCGGGTGCGCTCCAGGTCGCGGCTCGTGTCCGCCGGCACGATTTTGCTGGCGTCGGTCGCGGCGAGCACGGAGGCGAAATCGCCGAACCCGACATTGACGGTCTTGGCGATCTTCAGGTGCGTGGCGGATGTGGTGTCCGTGGGGGACGGCGTCCCGTTGTCCGCGGCGGGCGATTTGCCTTTCCGCATGACCCAGCCGCAATTCGGGCACAGGTATTCCCCCCCGCCTTCCGGCAGGGAGTCAACGTTGAATCCGCATTGTTCGCACTTCATGCCATTGTCTCCCGGACCGGAGCCGTTCACGCTTTCCGGACTTCGACTCCGCAGGGTTTGCCGTTCAGGTCGCCGTCGAGGGCTTCGCTTCCGGCGGGGACGAACTCAAGTTTCGATGCGAGGGTCTCGGCGCAGACGCGTTCGCGTCCGGACTTCAGTGCGTCGAGCAGGTCCTGGGCGGCAGTCACGCGCACTTCGATGCGGTCGGAGACCTGCAGGTCCATCTCCTTGCGGAGGTTCTGGATGCGGCTCACGAGCTCGCGGGCATAGCCCTCGGCGAGGAGTTCGTCCGTCAGCTCGGTGTCGAGCGCAATCGTGAGAGAAGCGTCCGCCGCCACGCAGAATCCGGGGCGTTCGGCGCGGTTGACCACGATGTCGGCTGCTCCGAGCAGGCAGGTCGCGCCGTCCTCGAGCTTCAGCTCGTACGGAGAACCCGCCATGATGGAGGAGATCACGTGGGACGGGAGCTTGGAGATTTCGGCGGCGAACGACTTCATCTTCGGGCCGAGGCGGGAACCGAGGCTCTTGAAGTTCGCTTTCGCGGAGAGATGCACCAGGGATTCCTCGTCGCCGAAGATCTCGACTTTCTTCACGTTCAGTTCGTCGGCGATCACGCTTTCGCTTAGCGCGAGCAGGTCGCGCACTTCCGGGTCGATGGAGACCAGCACGGCACGCGCCAGAGGCTGGCGCACTTTCAGCGAACGCTGCGTGCGGAGGAAACGGCCGAGCGAGACAGCGCGCTGCGCCAGTGCGTTCTGGCGTTCGAGCTTCTCGTCGCGGCGGAAGAGTTCGGGTTCGGGGAAGTCGCAGAGATGGACGGATTCGGGCATGTCGTCCGTACGGAGCGAACGGTAAATCTCCTCGGTGATGAACGGGATGAACGGCGCGGCGACTTTCGCGAAAGTCACAAGCACGTAATAAAGCGTGGCGTAGGCCTCTGCCTTGTCCTGGTCGTCCTGGCTCTTCCAGAAACGGCGGCGGCTGAGGCGGATGTACCAGTTCGTCAGGTCCTCCACGAACGCCTCGAAGCGGTTCGCCGCGGGCTGGAGCTGGTACTGGTCCATATTCGTGCGGATCTCCTGCACCATGTCGGCGAGGCTGGAGAGGATCCAGCGGTCAAGCGGGTTCGAGGGATTCTCCGGCGCGGCGAGCGGGCCGGGCGCGGGCTTCCAGTTGTCGACGTTCGCATAGGTCGTGAAGAACGAGAACGAGTTCCAGATGGGCAGGATCACGCTGCGCATGGCTTCCTTCACGGCCGCTTCGGAGAACTTCAGGTCCTCGGCGCGGACGACCTGCGAACCGAGCAGGACCAGGCGGAGCGCGTCGGCGCCGTAGGTGTTCACGATGTGCATCGGGTCGGGGTAGTTGCGGAGGCGCTTGGACATCTTCTGCCCGTCCTCCGCCAGCACCATGCCGTTTACCACCACGTGCATCGCGGGCGGCTTGTCGAAGAGCGCGCTGGAGAGAACCGTGAGCGTGTAGAACCAGCCGCGGGTCTGGTCCTGGCCCTCGGCGATGAAGTCGGCGGGGAAGCCCTCCTCGAAGTGCTCCTTGTCGTCGAACGGGTAGTGCTTCTGGGCATAGGGCATGGAGCCGCTCTCGAACCAGCAGTCGAGGACTTCCGGCACGCGGTGAAGCACGGTGCCTTTCTCCGTGGTGATCGTCATCTCGTCCACGAAATGCTTGTGGATGTCGGTCACTTTCTGGCCGGTGAGCTTTTCGAGCTCGGCCACGGAGCCGACGCAGACAGTCTCGCCGGTCTCGACGCTGCGCCAGATGGGCAGCGGGCAGCCCCAGTAACGGTTGCGGCTGATCGCCCAGTCGCGGGCGTTTTCAAGCCACTTGCCGAAACGGCCGGTCTTGATGTGGGAGGGCACCCAGGTCATCTGGGAGTTCGCGCGGAGCATCTTCTCCTTGATCGGGTCGATCTTCACGAACCAGGTGGAGACGGCACGGTAGATGAGCGGGGAATCGTCGCGCCAGCAGTGGGGATAGCTGTGCTTGATGGTGCCGCGATGGACGAGCTTGCCTTCGGCTTTCAGGCGTGCGATGACCTCGGCGTCGACGTCTTTCACGTAGCGTCCGGCATAGTCCGGTACGTCTTTCGTGAACTTGCATTCGGCGTCGATGGGGCAGACGCCCGGCACGCCGTTGGCGGCACCCGCCGCGGCGTCGTCCTCGCCGAAGCCGGGGGCGGTATGCACGACGCCCGTGCCGTCCTCGGTGCTGACGTAGTCGGCGGTGATGATGCGGAACGCACCCTCGGCCTCCTTGTCCGCGAAATACGGGAAGAGCGGGATGTAATGCAATCCGGCGAGGTCGCGGCCCTTGTAACGCTCCACGATCTCCGGCATCGCGTCCGGCTTATAGTAGGCATGCAGGCGGGATTCCGCCAGGATGAACGTGTCGTCGCCGTCTTTCACTTTCACATAGTCGATATCGGGACCGACGGCGAGCGCCATGTTCGACGGCAGAGTCCACGGCGTGGTCGTCCAGGCCAGCACGCTGACCTCCGGGTCGTCTTTCAGGCGGAAGCGGATGGTGATGGCGGGGTCGGTGACGTCCTTGTAGCCCTGGTTCGCCTCGAAGTTGGAGAGCGGGGTGGAGCAGCGGGCGCAGTACGGCAGGATCTTGTAGCCCTCATAGATCAGGCCCTTGTCCCACAGCTGGCGGAACACCCACCAGATGGACTCCATGTACTTCATGTCCATGGTGCGGTAGCCGTTGCGGAAATCCACCCAGCGGCCCATGCGTTTCACGATGGTCTCCCATTCGCTGGTGTAGCGCAGCACGATGCCGCGGCAGGCTTCGTTGAACTTGCCGATGCCGTAGTCCTCGATCTCCTTCTTGCCGGAGAGCTTCAGCTGCTTCTCCATCTCGTATTCGACCGGGAGGCCGTGGCAGTCCCAGCCGAACGTGCGTTCGCAGTATTTGCCGCGCATGGTCTGGTAGCGCGGGATCACGTCCTTGATCGTGCCGGCGAGGATATGGCCGTAATGCGGCAGCCCCGTCGCGAAAGGAGGGCCGTCGTAGAACAGGAACTCGGGATTGCCTTTCCGGTTCCGGACGGACTTCTCAAAAATGCCGTTCTGCTCCCAGAACGCCAGGTTGGATTCTTCGATGGTGGGGAACTCGGCGCTCCCTGAAACTGCTTTGAACATGATTCAAAACCTCGTTTATGGAAAAATGGATGAAAAAACCGGAGAAACGGCGCGTCCGCCTCAGATGCGCTCGATGGTGGACATCTTCGCGTAGGGCATGCGGAGCACGCGGGGCGTCTCGCCCTCGTTGGATTCGAGCTCGAACACGGCGAGCGTGTCCTGGGCTTCAAGGATCTTCGCGATCATGAGCGTGGAGCCGTCGGCGAGGTCCAGGCGGAACTGCGCCTTGATGCTGGAGGCGTCGGAGGAGCCTTTGAGCTTCGCGAAATTGTCCTTGTTCGGCGTGGAGTCGATGCGGCGGCGTTCGGCCTCGATCTGGTCACGTTCCGCCGCGATGCGTTTGGATTCGCGTTTCGCCTCGGAAACGGCCTTGGCGCGGATCACGAGCTTGCGGATGAGGAGGATCAGCGGATACACGACCGGCAGGATCAGGCCGATCCAGAAATGCTTTTTGCCGTGCATCCCTGTCGAGTTCGCGAATTCGTAGGAAGCAAAAGCGGACAGCAGCCAGACCAGGACGAGGATGACCCGGCCGAAAGCCCAGCCGTTCTGCGCTTCGACGATGTCGATGAAACTGCCCGACCATGTAATGATCTGCGTTAACAGTTCTTTGACGAATTCAAGTAAACCGGCCATGTTTTTTTCCTTTATAGTTAGTATAGTTCAGCCAATAATTGCAAGATATTAATATAGCACTGTTCTTCAATATTTAAAGGCGCGGATGCCGTTTTCTTCAAAAAACTCCGGGCATGGATGCCGAAAAGCGGGAAAAGGAAAGGCGGTGGAAAAATGGAAAGGCCCGCCCGAACGGGAAAGTTCGGACGGGCCGGATATCGCGTTGAACGCGGTGTTCCGTGCAGGAACGGCTTACTTCATGAGCTTGCCGACTTCCTGGTAGAACTGCATGCGCTTGGCGGCGTCGCTTTCGGCCTGGGCGAAGAGCTCCTCGGCGTGTGCCGGGTTGGTCTTCAGCAGGGCTTTGTAGCGGCCTTCGCTGCGGATGAATTCCTGGAACTTGCCGTCGGACGGCTTCTTGACATCCCACGTGAACGGCACTTCGTTCGCGGGGTTGTAGCGGTACAGCGGGAAGTAGCCGCAATCCACAGCGCGCTTCTGCTCGGTCTGCGTCTTGCTCATGTCGATGTTGTGGGCGATGCAGGGAGCGTAGGCGAAGATGATGGACGGGCCGTTCCATGCCTCGGCCTCCTGGAAAGCCTTGAGGGTCTGGGCGCGGTCGGCGCCGAGGGCGACACTGGCGACGTACACATAGCCGTAGCTCATGCACATGAAGCCCATGTTCTTCTTGTAGGTCTTCTTGCCGCCGGCGGCGAACTTGGCGACCGCGGCGGTCGGGGTGGACTTGGAGGACTGTCCGCCGGTGTTGGAGTAGACTTCGGTGTCGAGGACGAGGATGTTCACGTTCTTGCCCATGGCGACGACGTGGTCGATGCCGCCGTAACCGATGTCGTTGGCCCAGCCGTCACCGCCGATGATCCAGACGGACTTGTCGCAGAAATAATCGGAGAGCTCGAGGATCTTGGAGAGGGTGGGCTTGCCGGCGTCGCAGCAGCAGCCGGAGAGAGCCTTTTCGACGGCGGCCTTCGCAGCCTTCTGGGCGGCGATGGCTTCGTCGGTCTTGGAGTTGTCCCAGAAGCTCATGGCCTTGTTCAGGGCGTCTTTCAGCTCTGCCGGAGCGGACTCGCAGGCGAGGACCTTTTCGACTTCCTGCTTCAGGAGGACGCGGTTGGAATCCACGGCCATGCGCATGCCGAAACCGAACTCGGCGTTGTCTTCGAACAGGGAGTTCGCCCACGCCGGGCCGCGACCGGCCTTGGTCTTGGTGTAGGGGATGGTCGGGAACGTGCCGGAGTAGATGGAGGAGCAGCCGGTGGCGTTCGCGACGATAGCGTTTTCGCCGAAGAGCTGGCTGACGAGCTTGACGTACGGAGTCTCGCCGCAGCCCGCGCAGGCGCCGGAGAACTCGAAGAGCGGCTTGCGGAGCATGGCGCCCTTGACGGTGTTCACGGTGTTCTTGCCCATGATGTTGTCTTCGGCAGCCTCGAAGAATGCTTCGTTGGCGTTTTCGCCGGCGGCGCGTTCTTCTTCAAGGGTGGACCAGACGAGTGCCTGCTTGCCTTCCTTGGCAGTCATCGGGCACTGGTCGAGGCAGACGCCGCAAGCCATGCAGTCTTCGATGAAGACCTGAACCTTGAACTTGAGGCCGTCGACCGCGGGAACCGGGGCCTTGGTCGTGAAGCTGGCCGGAGCGGAGGCGAGGGCCTCGTCGCGGAAGAGCTTCGTGCGGATGGCGGCGTGCGGGCAGGAGTTGGCGCAGATGCCGCACTGGATGCAGTTCGCGGCGACCCAGCGCGGGACTTTCGGGGCGAAGCCGCGCTTTTCGAGGCAGGCGGTGCCGGTCGGGAGCGTGCCGTCGATGGACATGGCGGAAACCGGGATGGCGTCGCCGTTGTTGCGCATGCTGGGCTCGATGATCTTCTTGGTGAACTCGTCCGCATCGTCCGGGATGAGCTTCAGGTGTTCGGCGTGCGGGACGCCGTCGAGGGAGGCCGGGACCTTGATCTCGTGGCAGGCGTCGGCGGCAAGGTCA
>Ga0265301_10000480_pt1 | contig 59247 bp, 79 predicted proteins | sample AusTroGonzalo_MG_2_FD_193488 | JGI IMG/M metagenome (GOLD analysis project Ga0265301, IMG submission 193488) | Bovine rumen microbial communities from tropical cattle in Woodstock, Queensland, Australia - Gonzalo_04 | ecosystem: Host-associated > Mammals > Digestive system > Stomach > Rumen ... | reverse complement strand
AAAACAATAGACTTTTCTTAGCTTTCACCGTCTGGATGTAGAATGTCTTTACGATTTTTGGCAGTAGGCGACATTCATTATGAGTCGATTGCTCTTTATTACCCTGAAAATCACATCGAGTTGATTAACAAGGTAATAAAGCAGATTCTTTATTATGCGAAAAGCAATGGTATTAAAGAAGTATTCTTTCTTGGTGATATTTTCCATACACCTTATCCTGATGATACTTCAAAGAAAGCATTTTTGTCATCATTAGACCGAGGATTAAATTATCATATTATACTTGGGAATCATGACGTTTCGACTTCTTCATCAAATTCTTTAGTTCTTTTAAAGTATTTTATTGAAGATTATAATCTTGCAGACAATATTAAGTTTTATTTTGAACCGACTAATGTTAAGATTAATGACGTTAATTTTAATTTATTGCCCTTTCCTTATAAGCATCCTACTTGCTCTGAAAAAAGTATCTGCATGGGACACTTTGCTGTAAATGGTGCTTCTTTAGATAATGGCGCTATTGTTAAAGATGCTATTGACTTGGATAAAAATAATATTTGGATTCTTGGACACCTGCATACCAGACAAGGCGAATTATACCCTGGTTCTATTGTTCAAACAAGGTTTGGTGAAGGCGTTAATAAATATTTTTTTGATTGTTATTACAATAATAGCAATCTTGAAGTTGAAGCAGTTAAGATTAAGAATAGTTTTAATTTAATAGATGTTAAAGTTAAAACTTTAAAAGACTTAGAAAAGTATAGTTTTAATAATAATGATTGCTATAGAATATATGCTTCAAATTCTGTAAGTATGAACGATGTTATTGAAAAAACTAAAGGATTTAATATTTATAAAATAATTGGTGTGAATAACACTTCAAGCAGCGTATTAAATAATGATGAAATTATTTGCAGTGAAGATTTTTCTGAACTTACTGATGATAAGAAGTATTTGAGATTATGGTTATCTAACCCGAAAAATTGTGATTTAACAGTGGAACAGATTGAACACGCCTTAGATATTGTAGACGGATTGAAAGGGAATATTTGAAATATGGGTATCAAGGTTTTATCTTTATATGATGGTATTGCTTGTGGCAGAGCGGCTTTGGAAAGAGCGGATTTTGCCGTTGACGAGTATGTTGCATATGAGATTGAGGATTCGGCAATTAAAATCGCTACATATAACTTTCCGGATATTAAGGAAAAAGGAGACGTTTTTAAAGCGGGTTTTTCCGTATACTCAGACTTTAATCTGCTTATTGGCGGTTCACCTTGCACCTACTGGTCAATCTGTCAGAAACCTGAAAAGAGAGAAATCACAAATTCAGGATTAGGGTGGGATTTATTTAGCCAGTATGTTCGTGCGTTAAAAGAAAGCGGCATTAAATTTTTCTTATATGAAAACAATTATAGCATGGACAAGCAGATAAAAGAGGAAATAACCAAAGCTTTTAATAATATTCTGCGTGAACGTGGGGAAAAAGAGATAGAACCTATTTGCATTAATTCGGCTTTAGTTTCCGCTCAAAACAGAAAACGTTTGTATTGGACAAACATCCCATGCAACGGAGAATCTTATTTGCCTACTGATAAGAACATTAAATTAAAAGACATTCTTGAGTTTGGTTATACTGATAGAGAAAAGCCATTATGCTTAATCCGACGTTACAGTGGTTTTGCCGGAACTGATAGCTATCTTTGCAGAAGATACTTTGGCAAACACATGGGGCAAGCGGTTTTTCAATCTAAAGAAGCGTATGACGAGTTAAACGCCTTATGGAAAGCCAATCCGTATTTTGATAAAGGAATTAAATCTGAAGCAGACATTAAAAAGAGAAAGATAAGAAGATTAACTCTTACGGAAATCGAGAGGTTGCAGACATTGCCTGACGGATATACGGGTAATGTTTCTGATGTAAATGAATTGAAGAAGATTGAAGCTATCGGTAATGGTTGGACTGTTGATGTGATTGCGTACTTATTGAGTGGTTTCAGGAGAAAAATTAATGCTTAAAGTTTTAGAGTTATTTTCCGGTATTGGCAGTCAAACGCAAGCCTTAAAGAATATTGGCGTTGAACATATTTCAACTCAATGTGAAATTGATAAATACGCAATTAACGTTTATAATCAGTTGCATGGTGAGACCCCAAATCTCGGAGACATATCAAAAGTCAATCCAGATGACTTGGTTGAGGGTCAATGGGATTTGATTACATACTCCTCGCCTTGCCAAGACTGGTCAGTTGCCGGATTACAACGAGGCGGTGCTAAGGGTTCCGGTACTCGTAGTGCTTTGTTATGGGAATGCGAAAAAATCATTCGTAAAGTAAAACCAAAATACTTACTGCTGGAAAATGTTAAAAATCTTGTCAGTAAGAAATTCTTTACTTATTTTGATGGTTGGCTTTCTTTGTTGGAAGATTTAGGGTACAAAAACTATTGGAAAGTCTTGAACGCTAAAGATTATGGCATACCACAAAACAGAGAGAGGGTATTTTGTGTTAGTATTCTTGGCGAACATGAACCGTATGTGTTTCCGGAAAAGATGCCGTTGACTTTGAGACTGAAAGATATGTTAGAGACTAATGTGGACCCTAAATACTATCTTAGCGATAAAATTCAAGAGACATTTAAAGATATTAAAATACCCTTGAAAGAAGAAGATAAAGAAGTATCTCCGAATCGACTATTTAATATTTATGGAGAAGACCGTGGTACCGGATATGCGGGGAACGTTTGGGATAATAACGGACTATCCCCAACATTACAAACAATGCAAGGCGGTAATAGACAACCATTAATTATTGATGGTAATGATTATGCTATTATTAATGACTGCTATCCTGGCAGTAGGGAACCACGTGTGTTTAAAAATTATAGCTGTGCTTTATGTGCAAGCCGTTTTGGTTTGAAAGTAGTAGAACCTGTAAATACAGATGAGAAGCAATCGGTTATTGCTGCCAGTCGTGGCCGTCAAAATGAAAAGGGTGAGTGGGTTCAGCAATTGGAAATCAATAAAGAAAATATTAGCAATACATTAACATGTGTTCAGAAAGATAATTATGTTTGTGAATTTAAACTTCCGAATGGAAAGACTTTAGAACTTCCAAAGAACATTCCAGATGATGATGTTTTAAAAATCAGGCAAGTAAGAACGGAACTCGGCAAACAGTTACGCAGAGAGAACAAACAAAATGGACTTGGTGATACAATGTCAAGAAACAAAGAGACCGTAAAGTTTATTTCAGAATCGGCAAGCGTTTCCAATTGTCTAACTGCAACTATGGGTGTTGAAGAGTCAGTAATTCTTGAACCTGAAAAAAACGAAAAGCAGGAGTTAAATGGTTGGCAGATTTTTAAAAAGACTTTAGAAAATTTGTGTAAAGACGATAAAAATTTTGTAAAAGAAACTAAAGAAAACAAAACTTCTTATAGATTTTACCAGCAAGCTTTAGAAACATTAAATAATAGTGAAGTTGAAGAGGGTGATGTTATTGATGCGTTTAACAAAAGAGTTTGTAAAGAAGGCACATCTCCAACAATCACTACACGACCAGAAGGATTTAAGACAGCAATTTTGCCTGTTGTTAAAACAGAGGGAAAGCAATTCCGAATCCGAAAGCTTACACCAAGAGAATGTTGGAGATTGATGGGTTGGACAGACGAACAGTTTGATAAGATTAAAGGTATTAGTAATGCACAATTATATAAACAAGCAGGAAATTCTATTTGTGTAAATTGTTTGGAAGTAATTTTTAGAAACATATTTTTAAAGGATTAGGAAGTTGATGAATCAGAACAAATATAGAGTAATAGACTTGTTTGCCGGTGCTGGCGGTTTTTCTCTTGGATTTGAAAAAGCTGGATTTGAGATAGTTGCAGCGGTCGAATTTGACAAACAGATTGCAGAAACATATGCCTATAATCATTCTCAAACAAAATTATTTAATGCAGATATTAAAGAATTATCTGGAAGTGTGGATTTCTCGGCATTTAATGCGGATGTTATAATCGGTGGTCCCCCTTGTCAGGGATTCTCGATGGCAGGGGCACGAGTAAGAAAAGGTTTTCTTGATGACCCTCGGAATTATTTATTTAAACACTATTTTAAAATAGTTCAGCAAGTAAAACCAAAGATGTTTATTATTGAGAACGTCAAAGGTATTCTTACCATGAAAAAGGGTGGGATATTTAAACAGATTATTGATTTATTTTCCAACCCTGATAATTTTAATGGTGATAAATTCTTCATTAAAACGTTTATTGTTAGAGCCGTTAATTATGGTATCCCTCAAACGAGAGAAAGAGTTTTTATTGTAGGTTCTTTAAATAAAGACATTAATATTAATTCTTTGCTTTCCGTAACTAAAGATGAGTTATTAAAAACATATCCTCACTTTTTTGATAAGGTTACGGTTTGGGATGCTATTTCTAATTTGACGGGAGAGAATAAAGATGGTTTTATAAAAGACTTGAAACCTTTAAATCAATATCAAGAGTTTCTTTCTAATGCTGACCATATAACTTTTAACCACATAAAACCCGTTCATAATGAAATAGCATTAAATAGAATAAAGCAGATTGCTTCTGGTGAAGATTACACTGTTTTAAATGAAAACATAAAATCAGTATTCAGTGGGGCTTATGGAAGATTAATTAAAGATGAACCTTCACCTACAATAACAACTCGTTTTGATTCGCCGTCTTGCGGGAGAGTCATTCATCCGATTGAGGATAGAGCGTTGTCTCCCAGAGAAGGCGCGCGTCTGCAAAGTTTTCCCGATAGTTTCAAATTCTTGGGTACTAAGGGTTCTATCTATAAACAAATTGGTAATGCCGTCCCGCCTAAGTTGGCCTTTTTCTGGGCAATGCTTCTTAAGAAAGCCTTACAAGAAAATTTTTGAAGGATTAGAAAATGATTCTCGAATACCAAAACAAATATTTTATGCGTAGTATTCAGACAGATATTAAAAACATATCTGATACCGATAAGTTTAATCTTTTAAATTATCTGATATACAGAAGCCTTCTCCCTTTTTACAATCTCTTATATTTTAAATCTTTTTTAGGGATAATCGTAAAACACTTGGCGGTGCATTCTTTATCTATTAAAAGAAATGGTGTTGAAGCTATATCGGCGGTATTGACAAATATTAAGTCCGACGATTCATCTCATCTGATTGATTTAATCTCTAATTATAATTTGGATAAATTATATTTTGAGAGTTTTATCTTACAGTTTTTAAAATTAACAAAAGACTATGAGAATGATTATTTAAAAGGTAAAGAGATTGACTGCAAGCAGTTTGATGATGTTAATCCCAGTATTTTAATAACGGTGATTAAAGAGGTGCGTTATTTTTATAATGCTTATCTGACTTTTAAATCTTTGATTGTTTTATCTTATGCAAAGTCAGCGTATGGGAGTGCAATCCGTTATTCGCAGAATTATCCGAACTCAATTAGCGTTGATTGTCTTTATGATAATTATATTAGTGCCGTAGAAAGAGCGATTGAAAAATACTCACCATCTAAAGGTACATTAGCTCCATATATTAAATTATGGTATAAGTCTATTTTGGTGTCACCGTTATACCCGTTTGAGGATAGAGTTCCATTTTATGTAGCACATAATAAGATGCTTCCGTCAAAAGACGATAAAGATGATAACGAGAGAGAAGATTCAGAGTCTTTAAATAATGATGAAGATGATGTTGTTGTTAATGCTGATATAAAAACAGAGTCTCAAGTTATTCATGCATCTATCTCCAGTAATAGCGAGATTGAAGATTCAGAAATTAAAGAAGATATAACTTTGTCAGCTCTTGATAAGAAGGGTGAACATATTAAAGTTGATGGTAGTAAGGTTAAGAAAGTGGCAACCAAGAAGGCTGACACTTCCGGCAATAAATGGTTTCCTAAGATTGACACTATTAAAATCGAAACATCGTCTGAAGAGTTTGAGGCTATTGAAAGCAAAGGAGAATCTTTGTTGAAAGAATTAGACTTTTCAGAGGCGAATATAGATTTGATTAACTTTATTAATAGTGTTGAAAACGAAGATTTATATTTAGCAAGACTTATTTTAGACATACCAAGAATCAGCAAAAGGAGGGCAATTTAATTTTTGAAAAAATTTTTCTTAACTTAAAAATATTTTTTGTATCTTTTATTTGAGAGTCGGAAACGGCAATCAATTTAAAACTTTAATTTTTTATTTTATTTAACTTTTAGAAAAGGAAAAAATATCATGATGGATAGTTTAGTAAATAACACGATTTTAAATTTAACCAGAAATTCGAGAAATAATCAAAATTTCTTCTTTTTGCAACCAAGCAGTGCTTTCGATATTTATGATAAAAAGAATTACACTGATAAGTATGCACAAGTAAGATTATTCGGGCCCACGTTGCCGTATCACTATCACACTTGCGAGATTATTAAGAGAGATACAGGCGTTAAAAAATATTTTCAGATGCCTTGTATTGCGTATAACCCCAAAACCGGACAGTATATTGAAAATCACGATTGCCCGTTATGTAAGGCCGGCATTAAAAGTTTGCAGCGTTTTTATGTTAATGCCATAATCAGAAACTTAGAGAATACTGATATGCCAAAACCGTATTCTCGGACTCCCTCGGAGACTAAGCCTATAAAGATTGGTGGTGTTCCATTTATAATGCGTAGTTATGAAGAAGGTAAAGACGATAATGGCAGACCAAAAATTGTTTATAGTAATTCATTCTCTCCTGTCAGAGTTCTTGAACTTTCCTCTTCTGTTCTTTATGCGATTGCCGAAATGGAAAAGGTTAATCTGGTGAAACATGCTAACGGCGAGAGAAAACTTACTTCTGTAACGGATTTGGATTATGGTTGTGATTTGATGATTAGTTATCGTCCTTCTGAAACCACTCCGGCTAAAAAATACACCATTCAGAGAACTGCTGACGGCATAACTCCGATTACTAAAGAGATGCGCAAAGAAGATATCCTTATGTATGACTTGTCTATTTTACCTGATTTTGACCCCGAGGTGGTAAAGAAAGAGTTTATAAGAAGTTGCTCTCGTATTGTCAATATCACTAATAAAGATTATGTGACTTCATTGTTGCAAGATAATTGTATTGATTTGAAAGCGTTGCCTTCTAACGTTACTGTTAATACAATCTCTTTATCGCAGATTAAAGTTGACAATTCGGCTTTGCCTCCTGCGTCTGATGCGATTGATGTGCAAGTAATACCTCAGAACAATGCTCCGTCTTTATCCGCTCCTACTAAACCGGTTAGTATCAGTGATTTTGACGATGAAATTGACGATGAATTTAACGATTTGAAGTAAACGTTTTGTTCTGACTTTTGGAAGTGCTATCGAAAAAATAGCACTTCCACATTCGCATACTTAAATGATTTAAAGAGAGGTTTTTATGGTAAAAGATAAAAAGACGGAATCGGAAAATACGATTGAGGCCGTTGACCCGGTTCTTAGCTATTATTCAACAGTTTTAGATGATGTTGAAAAAGAGTATAATATCGTAAGTTCGTTTGATGACAGTTATTGTTTGTCTACAGGTTTGCTATCGTTAGATTTAATAATGAATGGCGGTGTTCGTGATGGCTGGATTACAAGTCTCGGTTATGAGGGGACTGGTAAATCATCATTAGCTATTAAGATGATGGGTAGTTTGGTTAAATCCGGCACTACCGGTTATTTCATTGATGCGGAGTCCGCATTGGATATTGACAATGCTTGTAAGATTGCGGGCATTGACGATATTACTGATTATTTTGGTTTAAGAGCTTATAACGGTAAAAGTTGGGAAAAGCTTCCTAAGATTAAATATTGCTCAGAAAATACTCTGGAAACCGTTTTCTTAGCGATGAATAAAGCATTAACGAAATTACCCGATAAATTATATAGGCCGGAAACTAAGAAGTGGTATTATGTCTTCTCTCGTGAAAAAGACAGTATGGAAGTTATGAAAAATCTTGGGTTGAAACACGTTCCTGCTTTATATACGCAAACAGGCAAATACTGGTGCGAAGCTCCCGATGGTCGTTTTCAGATTGTTTTCATAATTGACTCTTTACCTGCATTGGTGCCGGATGCTTCATTAAAAGAAGACGGAGATTTAAACGGTCAAATGGGTGTATTGCAAAAAGCGTATACAAAATGCGTTCCATTAGTAAGAGGCTTATTGCGTAAAAAGCACTCTGTTATTTTAGCTATTAATCAATTAAAAGATGCTATTGGCAAAATGTATGGCCCAACTGAATTTGAGCCGTGCGGTAATGCTGTCAAGTATGCTTCCGATGTTAGAAACAAATTGTCTAATATGTCAGTGCCTGATTTCTTTGAAAAAGGAAAGTTACCTTCAGGGAGTCCAACCTCTAAGTATGGTGAAGAACCATCTGTTGAAGGTGATGGCGTTGATATGTATGAATATAAGAAAATATCTAATGTTAAAAATAAGCGAGGTGTAGCTTATCGCCAAGGAAGTTTGAGATTTTGGACTTCTTCAATAGACGGCGGTGCCAGAGGTATTGATTATGTTTATGATGCTCTTATGTATCTTGAACAAACAAAGCAAGTCGAGCTAAGAAAGAAAGGTGGCAGACGTGAGATTGTCGGTTTTGATAAATTTGCCGGATTGCCAGAAACTTGTAATGTTATTCAATATCAGGACTTTAAACAATTAGTTGTCGGCCAGCAGAGAAATTTACCTGAATTGGTAAAAGATTTCTGTGAACGTTTTAAAGTGGAAACGGAAATTGTAAATATAATTGATAAGTGTTTTGCTCAAATTGAAAACCGTGATGCTTTCAAGATGCTGATTAATACCACTACGAATACGGAAGCTGAGATGGATGATGATAGTGAAACGCCGAATATAAATGATGATAATGAATTTGATGATTTTTCTTAACTTAGGAGATTAAACCAATGCTGCGAGATTTATTGAATAAAACCCTTTTAACCTATTTTAAAGAACAGAAATTCACCGTTGATGAACTGATTGACATTATTAAATACTTAGACCATAAGGCTGAAGAGAAAGAGGCCGCTATAATTCAAGCACTGCTTTCTGCAAGAGCGAGCCAGCCTGTCCAATCCGTATCAACTACGGAGAATGCACCTTCGGTTAAAGAAGTTGTGACTGAAGAACCAGTTAAAGAAGAAACCAAAGAGGAACCTCAAAAGACTGTTGAAGAACCTGAAGTTAAGAAAAATGTGGTTTATGGGGATACAGTTGTTGTAAATAATGAGGAAGTGAAACCCGTTAAACACAGAAAGCCAAGAAAGCCAAAAGATGTTTTAGAGATGCCGAAAGAAAGTGACTCCGCATTAGCTACACCGGTTAATACTGCAACGGAGATGGATGTTATTGTAAATAATGAGTCAGACGTAAAGAAACCGTTTGACCCGAATACTCCCAATGCTTTTACGGAATCTCAGCAAAAAGAGTTCTTATTATTAAGTAAAAAACTTGAGTCTTTACCTTTTAATGAGACTAATACAAAAGAGGACTTCTTTGCTTCTATTAATTCTTTGAACTCTAACTGGTATTCTGCTGATGATTATGTGCAAGGCATGAAAGATTGCATAGAGTCTTGGGAAAAGAAATTGACTGCTCAAAAAGAACCAAAGGTAGAAAAAGCGGTCGAAACCGTAACAAAGACAACAGTTTTAGGGAATGAGGTCGAGTTTGACTTTCCCGAAAAGAAATTGGTTGAAGAACCAACTACAAATAAAGTTGCAGAAAAGAAAGCGGGGACAAAAATTGTAAAAGACGATTTTGATGTTGACACGGACGATTTTGATGATGTAAAAGTTCCAGCCAAAACCCCTTTAGATAAATTGCAAGAGAAAAAGACTTTTAGTGATTTTTTAAAGGACCCGATTGAGGTTAAACCAAAAGTCGAAGAATCTGTTGTTAAAACAGATAACAACCCCCCTGTTTCTGATAATAAAGATGATGAGAATGACGAAACTATAAGGACAGATGATGAAATACGTAAAGCCGTTTTAGCAAAGTACAACCCTCTAATGGATTCGGGACAACTCTCAGAGTATGAGGGGATGATTATTATGACTAATGAAATTGAGGAAGAGACGGCAAAAAGAGATGCTTTGCTTGCTAAAAAGAAAGCTAAAGAATCTGTAAAAGATGATACTACATCAAAAGCGGAGGCTACTCCTGATGTAGAAGTCGTTACGTCAAAAGAACCTAAAAATCCGGCCAATCATAACAATTCCTTGGATAATGAGGATTTTGATGATGACAGTGATTTGTTAAAACCAGATAAGGAAAGCGAAAGTTTGGATTTTGCTTTTAGTTAAAAATAAAAATTTCTAGTTTGCATTTTTGTTTTGCATTTTAGATAAAAAAAGTCTAAGATGCAAAACGAAATGCACAAATATCAAACACAATCCAAACGGGGAAAGTATGTTTAAAACTGAAAAAATTGATATTGTCAACGCTGACAGTAGCTCTAAAGCCGCTTTTATTTTAACAAATATGAATGAGGGTCCACAAGGTTCGTTGGCTTTAGCTTATGGTTATTATAACAATAATTGCACTTTTGATAAGACCATTAATCAATATGGACAGCCTGTCGATGATTACGGAATCACTTATCCTGCATTAACCTTTTTGGAATCGTTAATGCTGCATAAGAATTTGAAATCTGTTTTAATATATCCGATTGCACCACATTCAATAAAGCAATTAAATTCTTCGGGAGACCGTAAAGGTTTTTATGTTCAATCTTTAAGGCAGTTTCATGGCATATTGAAGCAGTTTAATGATATTGAGAAAGTTAAAGGTATTATTTTTTCAGGTTTTTATAATAAATTTGATGAAGAATATCAATCAGTCGTTAACTTAGATGTTTTTGGTCGGGTTATTGATTGGCATGGTTTTAAAGCTGTCAGCACTTTACCGATTAATATGTTATTTTCCGGTATTAAAGACTCTTCAGCAGAAAACCAATCATCTGTAATCGGTTTTTTTGAAGACCATATTGAACAACTTTTACACGGCGATAATTTTTATACATTAAAAACAGAGAACTGGGAATCCATTCTTGTTCAAGACATTGCGACTTTTGACAAGATGATGGAAGAGATGAAGTCTGTTGATTATGTTTGCTTTGATACAGAGACAACCGGCTTATCAAGAACGGCTGAAAAGTTATTGACGATTCAGATTGCTGTGTCAGATAAAAAAGCGTATGTTTTACCATATTTACATAAACAATCACCATTTTCCGCTGATGATTTGAAATATATAGCCAAAAAATTTAAAGAATTTTTTGAATTTCATAAAAATAAATGCCATATATATCACAATGCTAAATATGATATATTGCAGTTTTTTGCCGTTTTTGATTTAAAATATTATTGTACTCCGATTTATGATACAATGGCCGGAGAGTTTGCATTAAATGAGAATCGTAAAAACCTGACGACTTTCGGCGTTGATTCTCCTTATTCTTTGAAGTTTTTATCTCAAGAATATGGCGCTCCGGATATTTTCTTAAAAGGCAAGTTAGGAAAAGAAGACCGTTTAACATTGGAAAATGCTGAATTAGTTGATATTGCCGAATATGGTGTTAAAGATGTTATCTTGCCATATCAGATTTTCTTTTTTCAACAACAAGAGGCAACTCGCAAAGGCGATATGAATTTTTATAATACCGTTACCGGTGTTATTGGTACGATGATATATGACTTTGTTATTATGGAACATCATGGTATTCCTGTTGATAAACACTATCTGGTTACAATGTATGCAAAATCATCATTGTTTCAGGAAGAATCAAATAAGATTATCAAAGAGCTTTACTCTTTGGATTCGGTTAAAAAAGCTAATGATATATTATTAGAGAGACAGAATGTTAAAAACACGGTTGGTTTATGTAATCGTAAGCCTTTTGTTTTTGATATTAATAAAAATGATTCAAAGCAATGCCTTTTCTTTGATGTTTTAGGATTAACGCCAGAGAAAGATAAAAAGACAGGAGGCTTTGCAATAGATAAGCATTTTAAAGATAAACATGCCGATATTAAAGAGATGTCCCTGCTTAATAATTATGAGTTAGTAAAAAAAGCTAAGACTTCTTTTATTGATGCTCATTTAAAGAGATTTACTGTTGATAAAGATTTGCAGAAAGATAATCGACTTCGTTCTACATATAAATTCGCAGGAGTTGTTACAGGGCGTGCTTCTTCAACTGACCCGAACTTGCAGCAGATACCCGCTCGTGGTCCTTTTATGAAACCAATTAGAAGGCAATTCGTTGCATATCCTAACAAGTTAATATTAAAAGCTGACTATTCTGCACATGAAGTTAGGAATTGGGGGAATGTTGCAGGAGACTTAAACATTGCCAAAGCTTTTAATGATGGCAAAAATCTAAGAAAACAATTACGATATTATTTTATGAATGACTTAGAGATTTGGCAGAAGTTAGACGATTATAAAAAACAAATTGATTTTGACAATAAGAATTATGAAGAGCGCTTGGCTGAACTTGAAAAAATAGAAGATAAGAAGTTAAAGAAGATTGTCTCGATAATTATCGACTTGGGAAATAAAGGTGATGTTCATAAGATGAACGCTTCATTATTTTTTAATAAGCCTCCTTATACTGTTACGAAGCAGGAAAGAACATTTTCTAAAAAGATGACTTTTGGTACTATTTATGGAATGTCTGTTAATACTATGGCAGAAGACTTAGGAATCGAAGTTGAAAAAGCGCAAGAGATTATGGACATTATGTTTAATAAGTTCAATAAAGGTAAACAATGGCTTGACCGCATACATAATGACGGAAAAGCTTTAAAGTCTGTTAAGTCTCCGATTGGTAGAGTTCGACACTTAGACGCTTATAATAATATTAATTCTTCTGTTATTGCCGCCAGTAATCGAAAAGGACCAAATTCTATTATTCAGGGGTTTTCATCTGACATTGGGTTTATGGGTGGAAAGATTATGCAAGATATGTGCTGGGATTTCTTTTGGAGTCGTGGTATAGAATTTGATTTTGAGTGGATGAATGCTGTGCATGATAGTACCGAAACATTAGTGCGGGTCAGTCATCTTCCGATAGCCAGTTATTTAATGGAACACGCTTATACAACTCAAGTACATAATAAGTTGTTAAAAGATTTTAATATTGAATTAGTTTCCGGTTTTGAACAAGACCAAGAGTTGGGTCCGTGTTATTCAGAAATTATTGGGTTTGAGAATTATTGTTGTTTGGAAAAATGGGTAATGCAATCCATTGAGACGGGCAGAAAAGAAGTTACGGATTGGGATGTTAATAGTGATGAAATTGAAAAATTTAAACACAATCTAGCGATTATATCTGAAATTCGTAAAAAAGAAATCAAAGATGAATACGGAAAATCTGTTGATTATGAGATGCTATTAAATAAAGACAATATATTAGAACAAGGGTTAGAGTTCTAAATCCTTTGAAAAAACAAAAAATCCCTTCTCAAATAAAAATGCGAGGGATTTTTGTTATATATATTTACAAGAGGGATTTTTCTCTAAAACGAAAGGTGGTATAAATATGTGTCAACGGTTTAAAAAGATTTTTGCGTATTTGTCAGAGGATGAATCCAGAAATTTGATGGCATTGCTTGAATCAGAAAATCTTCAAGCAGTCAGGGACTATCTTATTTTATTAAAAGGTAAAAAAGACGAATTAAAAAGAGAAACAACGGCATCTGTAAAAGAAGATAATGAGAACTCTTCTATTATTGACGAGATTTCAGCTACGTTTGAGATAAAATCAACAACGCCGGTAAAATCAGCTTTTGATGTTGCCAAGTCAGAAGACTATAAATGGTATCGTTATGCTGGTAATAACATGAAGTCAATGTCTTATGACGGCAATACTGTTAATATATTGCCAAGAGAAGTTTTTGGAATCTCAAATACCGAGAGCAATAATGTTTATGAGATTATAATACCTGCTACTAAGGTTATATATAATATAGATGAGAACAATGTTGTTCAATTAACCGAAGAATCCAAAATATATAATGGTAATATTAATAATCTGTTAGATATTATCCGGAACGACTAAGATGTCTGATAGTATTGAGAAGTTAAAACAGTATCTTGACACCATTAAGAAAGAAGTTGACCCTAAAAATGACTTGTTTCAAAATGATAAGATTGCCTTTAATACACAAAGAGTGATATTAGAGGCACTTCTTGATACGATTCCAACGGCACTAGAGAAATTTGCAGAGACTCCGAGACAAAGTACCGCCAACGCCTTAACGACTCTTGTTTCTAAAGTTGCAGACTTGTTTGCCGAAATCAGACAAACTCAAAATCTTACGAACCAAGTTGAATATTTATCATCTGAAGTCATAGACCCGATGCTTAAGAAGATTCTTACTAATATTTATGATGAGACTTTCTTTATGAAAAGCTCGCTAAAATCTAAGAATCTGGATAAAGATGCGCAGCAAAGCATTGAAATGATGCTAGATGAAATGCTTAAAAAAGTATCAACTAATATGACACCAATTAAAGATGAAGCAGAACAAAAAGTAAAGAGTTATTTACTTGAAATTTAAAGGAATTATTTATGCAATATATGAGAAACAAAAAAATTGAATCTGTTGATTCTTATTTCTATTATGAAAAAATTAAAAGAGAGTTCTTACGTCTTTTAGATAAATACACAAACTGCTTCTTTGCCGAGAGAGAGTTTGAAAAGTTCTTAGATAAGATTCCTTGCGGATGCGTAATCAATACAAAAAGAAATGGCTCTTTTGAAAAGATGAAAGATAACTGCTTTAGAACTATTGGCCTTAGCAGATTTTTTACGATATTACCGGAAATGATTTATAAGATTATCGAATACGAAGTTGACGGAATGAAAGCTCCGTATATTTTAGACATCAATCAATTTCCGATAAGAGCACATTATTATGAAAAAGATTGTAAATGTGTAGAGGCTACTATCAATAAAGTTTTATCTAAAGCAGAAAGCAACAATCAGTATCTTGGCATTGATGATGTTTATTTTATCTGGAATGGCCAATGGGCTGACCCTTATGTTTGTTATAAAGATTATGTTACAAACATTTACGATTTGGATGAGTTTTGCCAAGAACTTTACGATTATGACGTTAAGCGTGGCTTAGTTAAGAAAGCGGGCAGAGCTGTTCCGGATGATTTTATTTTTAATAATAGCAAAGAAGTTAAAGACTTTATTAAAAAGAAAGGTAAACACGTTAAAGGAATTTGTGATTGGGCGAAAAGCATGAGTGCTGATGAAATGAAAAAGCACACTGTTAAATATAACCCTAAAGCTTTTCCAAAACCTTATGGAGATAATACTTTTGAAAAGAGAGTGTTTAGCAGGAGGTTTAAATGAAAGAGCTTAATAAATCCTTTAAAGCGTCATCTGAAATGATTGATTCTTTTATAAGATTAGATAATGTGTTCGCTTCTGCCATAAACGATTTGAATAAATACAATAAAATCTCTAAAGGAAAGAAGAGTCAGAAAGAGTCTGACAAAATCATTGTCACTTTAGGTAAAGAATTTAATGCTTTCGAGTCAGAATATAGAGACTTGAAGAAGACAAAGTTATATTCTAATATTGAGAATACCTATCAAAAGATTTTAGATGAATATGCAAAATTTATCGGTTGACATACTCTCACAGCTAAAGCTAGTGAGATTCTAGCATCTACAATGACTACCTGAAAACCCAGGCTTTACATCATCTCCACTAAGAGTTGATGTCCCAACTCTTAAAATGTTACGGAATAGTCCCTTTTCATAGATTGACGTTAATCAACTGATATTTTTGAAATAATCAGAGAAATTTTTGTTATATATATTTACAAGGAAGATGTTCTTTTTGATAGATTAAAAATAGTCTATTTAAGAATAATCTATGAAAAGGGACTATTTCGTAAGAAAATAATGCAAGATTATAAAGTTATAGATGGAGGTTTTAAATGACTTTAAAAGAACTTATAAAAAGTTTAAAAAATAAGAAAATAATGCAAGATTATAAAGTTATTGAACTTTATGAACCTAATGAAGGTGAAGAGAGAGTTGTCGATAATGCTTTTGCAACTGGCGACCTTTTAAATATTGACGAAAAATTAAATTTTCTGAGCTCCGCTTACATTGCTGATGTATATAACGGCACTAAGTTTAATCATTATTTGAACCGTGACGTTATGAGATACAAATTCATTTCTGATTATAATTATAGGAATGAATTTGCTGAAGGAGGGGTATCTCCTGTTGCAGAAGATGAAGATGATTTATTAGACACTTTAGTTATTGTTTTAGAGCCGGAAAGAAAAATTGAATCTAACTTTAAGGAAAGAAACAAAATGTTAAGAAATAGGTTTATGAGAGATAGATTATATAATAGAAAGAGAGTGCTGTCAGCTCACCCATTTAGACGGCAGTATGATAAAAATAGAATGAATAGTCCTGAACATTATCAAGACTATCATGATTTTGTGTTTTATTTAACTCATCCTAAAGTTAGTGGAATAATTACTTCTTTTGATAGTAGAGATGAATTATTGAAATTTATTGATAAATATGATAATGAATACAAGCTTATTGATTTTCTAGTTGAGTTATATCGTAGTACAGGCGATGAATTTGACTCTAAACTTAAAGAGATTGCAAAGCTTAATAATAAAGATGCTTTTGATTTTGAAATAAGTGTTCAGGATAATGCTCCTTATGGACATTTTGATATACCTGTAACGTGGAATTATTTTACAGGTAAAATAGTTGATTTCAGTATTGATAAATACAATAAATATGATTATGAAGTTGACGATGACTTTTATATTGTAAGAAAGTAATCTAAAAACAAGATAAGGCGAAAAACTAATGAAGACAGTAATTACAAATGCAGGTATACAAGCTGTTATTACAGCTGAAAATGACGGACCCAAGATTAAAATAACGTCTGTTAAAATCGGTTCGGCAATCATTAACCCTACATCATCCATGACTGACGTTACGGATTTTGTCTGGCAAGGTAATTCGTCTTATCTTACTTATAATATTATAGACGCTAATACTTTTGCCTTTAAAGTCACGTTAGATGAGTCTGTTGGTGATTTTAACGTTGGTAATATCGGATTATTTACTGCGAGTGGTGATTTATTCTGCTTGACATCATTATTTGCTGTTGAGAGAAAATATCAAACAACCGTCTCGCAACAGGGTAATCGCCGTGAATATATCGTTTATATACAACTAACACAAATAATTGATAAGATAGATTTAACGATATATGATTCAACAGATGCGTCAATACCGACCGTACAGACCGAGAATGATTTGCCGGCGGTTATGACTATCTATAATTGCTATCAAGTGCTTTATCATACTAAGCTAAAATATTCTTGCTTAGCTATAAGAGAAAATAACGGATGGAGCTACATTAAAACCGAATCGACTCAAAAGCTTTATAATTTTGAGCTTGACCGTTTTGATGAAGAGGTAAACCCTGGCGACCCTGTTTATTACGACACTATCTCAAATACTTTTAAGAAAGCAACTGCTAATACCGCTTACAATGGTTATTACACAGATAGAAATAATATCGTAGACCATGGGGTTGTTGTAAATGATAATTGGACTTTAACAAAAGGAAGCAATTATTATCTTGACAATAACGGAAATCCTACGACAACCGTTACTTTGGTTTATCTTGGAATTGCTGTTGATACTAATGTTCTTTACTTAGATAATAAACCTGAGACAATTTTAAATAAGGTGCAGACGATTGACGTGAATAATCCGTCTGCTGTAGATTATCCGAGTGAAGCTGCTCTTGTTAATTATGCTGAGAGCAAATTTCCTCCGGTCGGAACCGTTATTGAGAGTCTTAATGGAAGTATGCCGGCTTCTAGCGGATGGCTATTATGTAACGGACAAGCAGTCAGCAGAACTACTTATGCCGCTTTGTTTGCAATAATCGGAACGCATTTTGGTTCCGGTAATGGAACGACTACTTTTAATTTACCGGATTATCGTGGAAAATTCTTAAGAGGTCTGGGAGGCAATTCAGCTCCTAATATTTGGACAGCTCAAGCAGAAGGTTTGCCGAATATATCAGGTAGATTTGTTGCCGATGACAACGTTAAAGGGACAGGTTCTGGCGCTTTCTATAATACGAATACTAGCTACGCTTATGATGCTTCGTCAACGCAAAGCGGTAACGGCGGTTATTTAGGATTCCAAGCAAGCCGTTCAAATGCAATTTACGGCGCAAGCAACCATGTTACACCAGAAAACTATGCGGTTTATCGTTATGTAAAATACTAACGGAATAGTCCCTTTTCATAGATAAACCAGATAAATGTTGGTTTTGGTATTGGATTTCAAGACTGGATTTAAACACTAGGGTTTAACAGAGCGTTTGAAATAATCAAATAAATTTTTGTTATATATATATTTACAAGGAAGATGTTCTTTTTGATAGATAAAAATAGTCTATCTAAGAATAATCTATGAAAAGGGACTATTCCGACAGATTTTAATGTTTTTAGTATTTAAGAGGTAATTGAGATGTCTAATTTTGATGATGAAGAATACTACTGGGAAATCTATAACGAACGTATTGACGACGAGGCCAATAAGTTCTTAAAAAAGAATTATCCAAAAATAGCAGTCTATGAATGGGCGAATGAGAATGATATGAATAGAACATTTAAGTCTCCGAGAGGTGTAGCAATGAGTCTTTTTGATTCTTATGCTTGGAACTCAGATGAGCCATTCGACATTTGCACTCTTTATTACTCTTTTGATTCTAAGGGCAAGCTTATCTCAATTAAAGACGACGAATTGCATGAATACCTTGAATCCGTTATCTACCCTTATCAAGAAGAATTTGAAGACTATAGTAATATGGATGAATTAATAGCTTACCACAAATACGGGAACCACATTTATGACTAATAACAGTTTAATCAAAATAGTCCGAGAAGGTTTCATGGTAGCAGAGGATTTGCATTACTCTTGCATTACTGTACCAAAAGGCTTTATCTTTGATGGTATTACATTAAAGAGACCATGGGGGATGTTATTTACCAGTAAAGACTTATTCAATGGATTAAGAGCCGCAGCTTTTCATGATTATATGTGTAAAAACAAAGAGCATTATCGCCGGAGCTTTGCTACAGATGTTTTAGTGACAATATGGAGAGAGGATGGCTTATGCAAGTCTAAGGCTTGTATTGTTAGATTTTGTGTAAACTTATTCCAGAGATTCAAAGGTTGGGATAGATGGGTGTTTTAGAAATGCAAGAAAAAGAAAACAAAGTTGATTTATTTATAGAGAGTCTTTTTGATAAGCTATCACAAAAGAATCCGGAGATACTGGAATCAATAAGCTATTTCGTATCGCATCTTACTAAGAATGATGATTTGGCTTATGAGTTTCTTACTACTCGGATAAACAATCTTGTTACTTTCTTTAACCAGCTTAATGACATTCAAGACAAAACTCGCAGAAAATTTTTCATTGATAGTTTGATTGAATTGTTTTCCGATGAAATTACGATTTATCAAAATTATATTTACAGATTCTATTCATTGACTTATGCTGTGGAGCATAATGACGAAACTAAAAATTTTTTCAACTAAGGAGAGATTAAAAATGCTTAAAAATAGATTCCATAAAAGAAACACAATCTTAAGCGATGGCTCGACTTCTTTCGATTTTCTTAAGCGGTCTGTTAATGACGGGCCCATGGGGTTTGAGTCGCAGTTTTCGATGGTTTATGATAATGACCTTTATAAATTTTCCAGAGCCTTAGAAGATTTTGAGGATGAGGTCGGTACGTTTTTAAATGAAATTACTAACTGGTATAAAAAAGACAGACTTGGAAATTATGATAGAGGTTCTGCCGTTTTGGAAGATATTGATGATGAAGCTATTGAGGTTTGGCAATCTTGGAAAGAGTTTGAGGATAATGTAGACTCATTAACAGAGGCTTACAAAAAAGTGCGTAAGTATGCTATTGAGGTAGGTTTCTCAACTGAACCTTTGGATTTTCTTTACAATCAGACTTTAAAAGAAAAGGATGACTTGGTAGCAAGGTTTAATGAAAAACTAAAAGAGTTTAATGAGGGGTAATATGATTAGAAATTACAGAGAAAGACTTTTAACCAGACGTAGAATTTTGTCTGCATCTGATAAATACAAACCTGGCGATTTTGGGTATTCTTGGTTATCTCGTTGGAAGTATAATGAAGATTTAGACGGTACTGTTTATAAGGGAGCAACTATTCATTGCAATATTATGGCAAGTCCTAACATTAGAACATTAAAAGGCTGCCCTAAAATTGTGTACGGTGATTTTTATTGTGATTTTTTACGTCTTAAAACATTAGAAGGTGCTCCTGAAAAAATCTATGGCAGTTTTTATTGTTATAATTGTAGAGACCTTATTTCATTAAAGGGTGGCCCTAAATATGTAGAAGGCGAATTTTGCTGTTATGGTTGTACTCATCTTACTTCTTTAGAATATGCTCCCAAATATGTAGGAGGTATTTTTGATTGTCGAGGTTGTCATAGACTTAAATCCCTTGATGGTATTGGAGAGGTCAAAGGTAGGATTTATTCTGATATAAGATAAGAAAGGAATTGAAAAGTGACTAGAAACGTTTTTGAAAGATTAAATATTAGACGGAGAAAAGTATTAGCTGCTGATACTGGGAAATATAAGCCTGGTGAATTTGGTTATTGGTGGACAGTTGAAGAAGGAAATGAAGATATTGAAGGTAAAGATTATAAAGACTCAATATATTGCAATGAAAAAGGTTTAACTTCTTTAAGAGGTTGTCCTAAGTCAGTCTATACTTTTCAATGCGTTAGGAATAAACTCATTACATTAGATGGCGGACCTAAAAGAGTTGAATATGATTTTATTTGTTCTGAAAATCAACTCACTACGTTAAAAGGAACACCTATAAAAGTTGGTGGTAATTTTATTTGTAGAGATAACGAACTTGTCTCCTTAGAAGGTGCTCCCGAAAGAGTTGCTGGTAATTTTGATTGTTCTGGTAATCTGCTAACTTCATTAGAAGGCTCTCCTAAGTCTGTTGGTATGAATTTTCTTTGTTATGATAATCATGTAACTTCACTCAAAGGTGCCCCTAGATTTGTAAGATATGATTTTGACTGTACTGAAAATCCTATTAAGTCATTAAAAGGCATCGGCAGAGTCGGCGGTCAAATTTATTCAGATTTATCTTAAACAATATTTTTAGAGGTTTATTTAAGAGAGAATACGCTAATGAGTTACATTCTTTTAATCAAAATTTTATTCGTGCCTTTTGAATCAATCTGGCGCAGAGCTTTCGGTGATGATGGCTTTAATTTACCGTTGCTAAAACACCGTGGCGTTCTTCATGCCATTAACATAGCGGCTTTATTTTCTTATATGTTTTTCGTAAAAGGATTTAACCCTTATGTTGCTGGATATTGCACTTTAATAATACAGATATGCTTTTATACGCTCAGCTTCTACTCTGGATTCGATATGGGACACTCTTATCCTCCATCTCAAAAAGAGATTGACGATTATGGATGGATTGGCAAAATTCTCTGTAAGATATTTCCAGAAGATGAGTGGTATAAATATCATTATGATTTTTGGTTTATGACAATCAGATATACTTGGCCTTTAGTATTAGTTGTCTACTGGTTTAATCCTTTGTTTTTATTAGTGGGAATATTGACGGCTAGTGCGTATGCTCTTGGATGGCATTATAAACCTTTTGGATTAGTAACAGAATTAGGTGAATATTGCATGGGTGCATTTTTAGCTCTTGGATTGATTTTGTGTTGATTATTTGATTTCTCTCTTTGTTTATGAACCCTTGAAAAATAGATGTTTTTTCAAGGGTTTCTTTTTTTTGCGGACTTTTTGATTTTTTTTTGTTGACTTTTAAAATTTTTTTATTTTATAGTTTAATTATATAGAAGGTTAATATTTTAAGAATTAAACAAAAATTAGACTTAAATTAAACATAAATAAAAGAAAGGAAAAATCATGGCTAATATTAAAATCGAACTTGAAAATTTAAAAAATACGAATCTTGAACCTTTATATGTAGAACTTGAGAAACAGTACAAAGTCCCTGCAATACTTATTAAAGCATGGGAGAGAGCTTTTGATGATTTTAATTATTCAATAGTAGAGAAACCTTCCTCTCGTATCGAACTCGATAGTATTCTTTTAGATATAGCTTGTCGGTTGGATATGGATTTTACTTCGATTGAAGAGAGATATAGAAGATATGGAACTATTAAGGACATTGATTTTCCAACGGGCAATAAAAGCAGGGAAATATGGTCAGAGATTAAACGCACTTTGATTAAAAATAATCCGTGGTCTGAGGATTCCTCTCTTAAAGAAAAATATTGGGGCCAAGAGATTCGTGACTTAAATGGTGAAGATTTTGATGACAAAAAGTCAGCTAGTGAAACTAAGGACTCTGTATCCGATGCTTTGGCTTTTAAATTCCCAAACTTTTATTCTATTCCCAAAGCTATTGCCTCATTAAAATACCTTAACTATGATAAAGTTGACTCTCGTTTTAAACGTGATTTAGACAAGCTTATTAAACGGAAGTCAGATGAAGATAGTCCCTTTACCCAGAAATGGTATGCTCATTGGTATTTGAGTATTGAATTAATCAATCAACGCGCCGATATTTTCAGTTATTTTTTAGCTTCTTTTAAAGAAACCGATAAATCAACTAAAAGCTTGGCAGAAACTTTTTTAAAGTACAAAAAACAGTTTCTTGGTAATATGGCAGCCGGCATGTCTAAAGACTTATTGGCAGCTTTAGGAAAAGAGACAGGTTTACCTCTTGAGATTGTAAAATCAAGAGTCAGAGTTTATATGCTTAAACATAAAATGCCTACAAATGATTATGATATATATTCTGATATGATTGTGTATAAAAATCTTACTGGAAGGGAATGCACACATATTTTAGATGGATATAGAAAACTTAACGGTCCAAGGGGTTTTGGTAATTCTATTTATGATAAATTCAGACGAGTTTATTTTGTACCAAAATGTGTGACAGAAGACCAGTTAGCTCTTTTAGATGAAGCGGCTAATATAAAGTTCACCAAAGAAATTGATGACGAGTTAAAAGAGATTATCTCCCGAAAAGAAGAGAAGAGAAAAGTCGAGGAAATAAAAGAACAACAGAAACAGAAAGCCGCTGAAAAAAGAAAACAGAAAGCTATAGAAAAGAAAGAAAAGGAAGAGAGAGAATCCAGAGAAAGAGAGCAAAAAGAAAAAGAAAGGAAAGAATATCAGGAAGAGCGTAAACGCAAGGAAGCTATAATAAAAGCATGGGAAAAAGTAGAGGCAAGAGTAGCGGACATAAACGCTAATAAAGACGAACAAAACACGGCCACCGAACCTGTTATTAATATTTCCGGCAGGACAATAGATAATAATATCAAATTCGATTCGTCTCTTGCGGACTTCTGCAATTACATGAAGATAGAATTGTTTAATAATGGCTCGTGGCAAATGTCTGATTATAAAGAAGATAATATAATTCGGCTTATTTCAGATTATCTTGCTCTTTGTAGTGCCATACCTTCTAATAATCAAATAGCGAAAAATAATGAAGCTTGTATTGAAGTGTCATCTGCAAAACCGGTTGTTTCACAAAGCAGCTTAAAAGAGCCGGATGGGAAAGTCAAAGAAGTTGATGAATTAGCATTGGTAAAGCTGATTAAAGCCCATGTTAATAAAGATGAAGAGTCTTTTAAAGAACAAGCCAGAACTTTGGTTAAAGATATATATGACATTCGCAAAGATGAAACTATTGATTATATTCTTTTTAGTGATAGAAAAGAACCGGAGATTGCAAATAAGCCTATCGAGGCTGAAATCAAAGAGCCTTCTTTCGAGAAAGATTATTCTCGTAAGTGCCTCAATGCCTTGACAGTTTATTTTATCTTTGGAATTGTCTTATTGTCTTGCATTTTTGCTTACACCGTGTTAAATTAGTTTTGAAAGGACAGGTGAAAGAGATTTGAAGAAAAGAAAGAAAATAAAAAATCGAAACGTCTTTGCCTTTGCATTGGAATCGGCAATTTTCAGACAGCGTATTAAAGAGAGCAAGAAGAAAAGATATTGCCGATGCAAAGAGAAAGACAAAATCAAAGAGGCGGTTCGAGAGGGAACCGCCTCTTATTTGTAAATCAAAAAGATTAAAAAATCATTAAAAACTTGTTTACTTTTGATTTAATTTAATGAATTTTTCTTAATTTTTTTGGTCGCTAAATGATAATAGACTTTTGCATAATTGATGTCCAAACATGCTGAAATCTCTTTGAGAGTCAAATAATTTTTATTTTTGCAAAGATTTACTAATTCCAGTATCTTTTCTTTTGACACCTTGATTTTTGATTCTCTATTATATCTTTGTTCTTTATCTAAAACAGCTTTTACGGCATCATCAAAAGAATATCCTTTCTGCATTAATCTAACAAATTTAAGATACTCTTTAGAACTGACATCTAACCCAGTCACGGCTTTAAAATTCTGTCCTTTGTCATTGAGATACTTGCCTTTTTTACCTCTTTGTGCTTTAAACAAACATTTTTCAATATCTCCGTATTTATGCAGACGCTGCTGTAGTGTCACCAGAGCAATTCCAAGTTCTTTGGCAATCTCTTTTAAAGGCTTTCCTTTATATTCTTTAATCGTAATCCTCTTAATCTTTTTTGAGGGAAAACTGATGTCTTCCAGATTCCCATATTTTTTATAACGCCTTCGCATAGTTTCATAAGATACGCCTTTTTCTTTCGCTAATGCTCTAAGACCCGGCACTGTTTCGTTATATCTGGTTTTGTTTGAAAAACAGATGTCTTCCAGATTCCCGTATTTTTTGTATCTTAAAAGCATTGTTGCATAACTAACCTCATATTTTTTAGCTAGTTCTTTTAATTTTTCTTTTATTTTCTTATCTATCATTTTGTCCTGCCTTTCCTCTTATTATCTGAACCTTGGGGCTCTTTTTTTGAGTCCCTTCTCTACCTTAGTTTTAATCTAGCACAAAAAGCAATATAATGTCAACACAAAAATTATAAAAATATCACAATTTTTAATTAAAAATAATTTAATTAATTATTGACATATAATATGAATAATGATATTCTGAAAGTGTAAGGTAAAGAAAACCTTATAACCAACCAAAAAAGAAAGGAAAAATATCATGATAAAATTAAACGAAAATAAAACTTTAAAATTCAGAACCTCTATCATTGAGAGATTCTTAAAAACTTCTCATTGGATTGCCGGAGGTAATATGTTTGGTTGCATCTTTGTTACGGATGAAACCAATGATAAAGGTGAGAATTATCGCCGGTATGCCACTACCAATGGTCATTATATGATTATCATGGATGACCATGAAGCTGACAAAATCGGAGGCGATAAAATTGAAGGTTTTGTTGCCTTACAGAAAGACAAAAAGCTCTCTGATTCTGTAAAAGAGTCGAAAGGTAAAACCAGAAAGCTTTTTGACTGGGATAGCCTTGCTCATATTGAAGTCAGTATTAACGCAATCGGAGAAGGTGATAAAGTCAATATTACCAACGATTACGATGTAGTAGACTTCCAGAGATTTATAAAAACGCCGGATAAACCGGTTCGGGATTTCGTTATGTTTAATCCCAAATACATTGCTCTGTTAAACTGGATTATGTGTGGTGAAGAAGATGGTTATGGCAGATGCCCTTATTATACAAATGCCGATGGAATCATGTTCAAATGGACGGAGAATAAAGATTGCGTAAAGGTAAATTACATCTTAATGTGTTTAAGAAGTGGCCTTGAAATTGAACGCATTGATTATAAAGAAGTCAATAGCGTTTTGAAACTGAAAAGAAGGGAGCCTGAAAAATTCCCGGATGCTGCCGAGAAACTTTTAGAGAAAATCATCAAGATGCTATAAACTAAGGCAAAAAAGTAACTCGACCGGAATAAAAAACCGGTCGAATTTTTTTGTATTTGTCAACACAAAAATTATAAAAATATCACAATTTTTAATTAAAAATAATTTAATTAATTATTGACATATAATATGAATAATGCTATTCTAAAAATGTAAGGTAAAGAAAAAGATAACCTTACAACCAACCAAAAGAAAGGAAAATATCATGATTAGCAATGCAAATAAAAAATATGTATTAAACGTCAATGCTCTTTTAAGAGTTGATAGACTTAAAATTTCCTGCCCTGCCAGACCAGGAATGGAAATAAATCTTTATATAAAAGACTTTACCGATGAAGAGAGTGGTAAAGTTTATCGCCGTTATACTGTCACGGACGGGTTCTTTATGGCTTCCGTTGATGATTTCGGCGTGGGTGCTTTGATTGAGAGTGGGGAATCAGATAAAATCGAAGACTTCTTTGTTCTTTTAAGAAGTAAAGAGTTTTCCGAGACCATTAAGACTCTTTCAAAGATTAATAATAAAATTGTTATTCAATTAAACGCCGAGGGCGAGATTATCGACACGGTTGGTGTTTTCAAGCAGAGTGATGCTATTCGCCCTGATATTGAGGCCAGAGTTATTGATGATGTGAAAGAGGATATCAGAGAAGCTAAATTCAGAATGCTCACTCCATACTATTTAGACCTCTTGTCAAAAACAATGTCTAAGAATAACAAAGAAGTTTATTTCGATATGCCTGTTGCTCATAGAAATAACAAGTCTTTCAAATGGGTCCGCAACATTGATGATTTAAGAATAACGGTCATCATATATTCTCAGATTATGGTCTAACATTAGCTTAATTGAAAAGAACTCAGCCGGACTCAAAAATCCGGCTGAACTTTTTGTTTTCCCTGCCAATAAAAACAGAGGAAATTTTTTGTATATATATTTACAAGGGAGATGCTTTTTAATAGACTAAGACATTCTGTTTTAGAATACTCTTTAAAATGGCTGTCTCGAAAAATATTTCTATAATGAAAGGAAGTTAGATGTCAATTTTACGTCATATACAAATGTTAAACAAAGAAATTCATTCGGTTACTATTAATGAGCGTGAAGAGATGACTACCGAGAACGCAGTATCTCTTGGTCTTACAGCAGAGTTATATCCGGTAGAGAAGGGTTATGATAATGTATGGTATTTGGAAGGTTATGCTCCGAAAAAACCTCTTGACTTCGCAAAAAATGAAAAGATTGCTGAGTTGAAACGAAAGAGAGACGAAAACGAGCAAGACTATTTTGTTTATGACGGCCATAGATATAACTCAGATTCAACTTCTTGCCAGCGAATCACTAATACTGTTATGGTAGCATCAGCAATGGGTGAAGCTTTCAAGATGGATTGGACTGATTATGAAAACAATGAAGTTCCTATGAATGCTCAAGGTATGTTTGGATTACAACAAGCTCTTATGCAACATTCATTAGCTTGTCATACTCAATATAGGGAATTGAAAGAGTCTGTTACTAAGGCCAAATCTGTTAAAAAAGTAGAGTCTATTGAATGGACATATATTACAGATGGTTGGGTAGAAGACGAAGTGCCTGTGGATAATGAGAGTTCTGAGTCTGCCGGAACCAGCACAATAACTAATTAATTTTTGAACTTTCTCTTGTAATATTTAAAAAATTTTTGTATTATAAAAAGTGTTTATATTTTATATAAATTTGAAGGAAAACAAAAATGAAAAAACAAAACAAACAAGTTAAGAAAACAAAATCCATTGTCAAACAAGACAAAAAAACAGTAAAGCTGGTTAAAAAAGCCGAACCTGTAAAAGTGGCCAAAGTAAAACATAATAAAGGTATTAAAGAAGAGGTAATTGTTTCTATGAATAAAACCCAGAAACAAAAACCATTGCCGAAAAAATTGAAAGAAAAATTGCAGAAAGAGACTCGCAATCTATCTTCTAAAATTTCCAGAGTTCTTAGCTTTATGATGCTTCATAACGGCATTACCACTATACAAGCGATTAATGAACTGGGAGACACCAGGCTTTCAGCATCTGTCTTTGAATTGAAAGCAAAAGGTTACAATATCGGAGATGTTTGGATGGAGGTCACGAACCGATATGGCGAGCCTCGTAGAATTAAAAGGTATTTCTTGCTTCAAGATAAATTGAATACCAAAAAGGCTAAGAAATAATTTTTTGAATCCTTTTTAATTTTAGAAAAAATCCCTCTTGTAAAATGGAGGGATTTTTTGTTATATATATTTACAGAAGTTATCTCTCTCTGACTCTTATATTGTATGTTAGGGGAATAATAAGTAAACTTAATATAAAGGAATTAAAAGATGATTAAAAAGAAGTTTAGCAGACATCCGATTTTTAGTGCTGGTTCGAGAGTAGCGGGCAAAAAGTTTAAAGCTTCAGATATTATTAACCCGAATGATGAGGGAAAACTCTGGGCCATATTTATGTGGCCTGGTTCTGGCTATTTGTTAAATACGACTTTAGTTCGTGCTGACGATTATTATGATGCTATTTCAAGAGCATTGGTTTATGAGTATAACCAAGGTAATTATGCACTTGTGCAAGATGATATAATGCTTGATGAGGAACTGAGGGAATATTACAAAGATGAACTGGCTAATATGAGCGAAGACGAGCAATATGAGTTTCTTGATAACATTATACGTGAAAATTATATCAGTGGCGAAGGTATGGTTTCCGGCGGTGAAGGTGCCGACACCTTATATACTCGTGCTGAAAATTTCTCATTTGAAGAAGTTCCGGAAGAAAACATTATTTACGATACAGTATCCTCATTCAGGCGTAGTGTAAGAGCTGGATGTGGCAAATGGAAACACATTAAAGAGTATTATGAAAAGAAAAAGAAAGCTAAAAAGAAAGTAAAGTCTCAAAGAATGACTTTATCCTCTTCCAAAGACCCTCTTGCTTGCAGTGAACCGGAAAAAATCAATGGTGGTAATTGGAGACCTGGCGACCCCAGAGAGGGTTATATTGTAAGATATGATTTATCTGACAGATTTGGTTGGCTTTGTGCACATACTTGTAAAACTCTTGATGAAGCCAAAAGATTTATCAAAGAGAATAACTTGCATATAATCTAAGAAAGACAATTAAATGATAAATAGATTAAGACATAAGATACTTTCAGCTAGAAAATCACCAGCTTATCGGGTTTCGTTTATGTCTGCCGAATATAACAATAAGTATGATGAAATAGAAGCTGTTATTGGAGATGAAAAGATTGTCCGCACTTTAAGAGAGGCAAAATCCTTAGCAAAAGAGTGGATAAGTAAAACTTTTAATAATAAAGACTTCTATTATTGCACTATTGAAAAAGGCGAGACGGATTGGTACTATGGAGATGAATTTAAAGAAACTGACTATCTCGTTTATACCAATAAGCCTTATTATGAATCGTATGATTTCTTAACAACTAATCGTTTGTTAGGTGAATATGATATTAATGAGATAATTCCCGCTAAAAAGATTCAATCCAGTTTCATGGATAGAAGACTTAAAATGAGAAGGAAGTTTTAACAAAAACTTTTATGAAAGCTAAATAAATGAAGCAAAATATAACAGGTGTAGGAAAGAGACTTAAATTAGGCACTACGGTTACGATAACCGGAGCTAATACAAGTACGCTGACTATTGAATCAACTACAGGCTCCACGGGTAATATTCTCGTTAATAACGTGGAAACAAGCACAATATTATCCGGCTCAATGAAAGATAACGCCGCTAATGTTATTATTCAAAATAATGCTTTAATCGGCACAGCAGTTAAATTCGCTACGGGGACTGCTGATGTTGTAAGTCAGGATAATAATTTAACTGATTTAAACACTTTTGATGCTACGATTACTACACCTGCTTTGCTTCCAGAAGCTAACTTTATTTATTTTTCTCTTGGCTATCAAGGTACTGTGCTTAGCACGATAACAAAATTAATTAATCTTACAGACGAAGTTGAAAACAAGATTAATAATATAATGACAAAGTTTAGCATTCCTTACGAAGTTTATTATGATGCAGAGAATAACGTTTTATCATTCTCAAAAACTTCCGAGGACGAAAATGTCTTTATATACGTCTTTAAGATTTATGATAATACTTATGGTGCGCAAATAACCGGCAATAATGACGGCTCTATTAATGCTACTGCTAATCTGGCTAATGGTTCTGTTGCAGTTACGCAAACGCAGGGCGACAATTCAACTAAGGTAGCTACTACTGAATATGTAGACACGGCTGCGGCTAATGCGGCTATTAATTTGGAAAACTATACTGTATAGGAAAGGAAATAAAAATGATTAGGAATTATAGAAATAGATTTAATAGATATAAATCACTTTCTGCTATAAGTGATTTACCAACTAAATTGAGAGATGCGCTGGATAAGACGAAGGCTCCATGGAAGAAAGACTCTTGAAGTGCAGATAAATTAGGTTACAGATTATGGCGAGTTTTAATTTAAAAAGATAAGGATTTAAAGAATGAAATACTATGGTTTGTTTAACGAGAATGAAATAGAAGAAAATGAAGAGTTAATTGACCGCTTGGAAGATATTTTACAGGATATCAGAGATGGTAACGTTCAAATCTTTATAAATAGCGGAAAATTGCCGGAGGATACCGTTGAAGCTATTGCTTTATGCGTCGACGATTATATTGAAGCAAATCATTACAGAGAAGTGGATGTTACTGATATAGACCGTGAAGTAGCTTTATTTGTAAAGTTTATGATTAAATATCTTAATGAAAAAGAAATGTACCATAAAATAGATTCCGATGAAAGAGAACTTTTAAAATCTCTTACGGAGTTCGACCTTTCTGGCTTAGAGATTTATGATAATCATAATGTTTCGTTACAAATAGTTATCGACAGGCTTATAGACAAATATAGAAGATAATTTTATGGCTCAAAAGTATAGCACAAGACAGCAAGATAGAATTGATGCTTTCAAAGACGCTTTGGAGGAGTTAGATAAGTATTCTCCTCCAAGCGAGGGCGGCTCTGATATGTATAGAGGGAAAGCCAGCTATGCGTGGCAGAGAAATATTGATGACTTGCTTTCTATCGAAGAGTTGTCCGAAAAGCAACATGCCGGCTTGGCTACTTTAAAAGCTATCCGTCATTTTATCCACAAAAACGGTAATGATTTATTTTATACCGATAATAGTAATGGTTCTTTGATTTTTGATTATCTTTTTAGTGGACAGATAAATAATTTATTAAATGAATCTGATTTACCTACCTTAGATATTCCGGTTAGCGAGTTTGACGTAACTTATGATGAAACTTATGAAGACGATGGGTATAGTGATATCGAAGATGCAAAATCCGCTAACATTATTTTAATTGAAAAAGCTAATAAAGCCATAGAGGATTATTTAATGATGATTGACAGAAAATACGGCACTAAAGCCTCCCCGTCCGGCGTGCCAAGATTAAAAGCCACGTTATCAACATATAGGGTTTTAAGCGGAGTAGACTTAAAAATATCATCGGAAAATAAAAAAGAAATTCAAAGACTGGAAGACTTGCAAGAAAAATATAATGTAGGTGAGAATCTTCGTGGTGATTTCTTTGGAAGTAAGTTTGATGAGTTTGCCGAGAATTATGCCAGAAGCAAGTTAGAAGATGATTATGAGGATGCTTGGCTTGAAGCTGTCATTGATGGTAATTCTGATGCAGACGAATATTTGGAAGCTATTGAAAAAGAGATAAACGAGAATCCTAAGAGTAACAGATTCGGTGTTGATAAAATGCCTGACAATCCAGTTAAGATTGTTGAATTAATGAAAATCTTAGAGCCGGATTTGTTTAAGCCGGATGATGACGCTGTTAATGGTGAGCTTAACAGTTATGATAGTAGAAAATGGGAGCAGTTGAGGGAGAAATTTACAGAAGGCGTTGACAGAAACGGTTTCTTTGATGATTATGTTCGTTTAATTGAAGATATAATGTATGATAATGGCTTTAAAACAGGATGCTCTTCTGAAAGCCGAATCTCCGATAGTCGTTATATTGACGTTTATGAAAAAGATTTTTCAGACGAACCGTTTTCGCAAATAAGAATATCCGACCATGATACGCATAATTTTTATGGCCATCATATCAATCTTTACACATACGAGCCCGTTAGTGAAGAGATTGAAAAACTCGTTAGAACTTTTAAAGAAGGTAAATTTGGTGTTAACGAGACTGTCTATTCTAAGCTTAACCAATCTATTAAAAACAAAACGGTAGTTTGGGATAATGAAAAAGGGTTAGGATGCACGGGTTTTAACAGAGATGCCCGAACTGAATACAGAAACATCTTTGTTAAAATGTCTCCGAGAGATTTTTTGAAACTCACTACTTCTAAACCTCTCTATGATAATGGTTCGACAGCTTACATCGAAGAACAAATTAAAGAAGACAAAGGAATCGCTATGCCTTTTCTTATTGTTGACTATGTTTCGGATAACGGTTATGCCGTAACTGGTCATGAAGGCAGACATAGAGCACAAGCATTAGTTAATCTGGGTATAAAAGAGATGCCGGTGATTGTTAATTGTGTCGACTTTAAAAAATGGATGAATAGAGACGAACGCCTAGAAGCTATTGAAGAGAATGACAATATCGTATATCTTTTCGGGCAATTTAACATATTAAATACTGCTGAAGCTTTTATGATAAGCAAAGATGAAGCTTTGAGGGTTTGAGAGATGCCTACATATACTAAAAGAGTGTATACTATAATTCCAGAGAATACGATTGATACTGTTCAACTAGATTATTCAACTGGGGCTATTACTATTGATAATGAGAATAATACAGTTGCTCTTGCTAATCCGGCAGGAAACATGACTAATCAGCGGTTTTATCCATACTCAAGGTGGACAAAAAACAATCTTGCAGAGGCAATGCTTTCTGGCGACCCTTGGGAATTACAAATTAAATTTAAAGCATCTGCTAGTGCTGGTACATTAGGCATTTTATGGAGTACGCCAGCTTTAAATCCTAGTCATATAGGTTTAACTGGTGTTGGTGGTGTTAGAATGACACTATCTTTAAATGGTAGTACGGGTTGGAGTTACGACAAAACCGTAACTGCCGGGTGGACTCTTAATACAATTAATTGGGTAAAACTAACTTTTGCAGGTTCTAATGACCCTTCTAATAATGGCTATCAAGTATGGTATTCTAGTGACGGTATAAACTTCACAGAGATTATGCAATATCAAACGCAGTATGTTGTTACGATTCCTAACAACAAAATGTTTACTAATTTAATGTTTAACTGCGCTTATACATCGTCTTGGCCTTTTTATGGCTTACTGTATCTTGATGGTTGCTATTTTAAATGTAATAACGAGTTATTATGGCAACCTTGTAGTAGTGACGGACCGCTTGTTTTTTATGATGATATTAAAAAGTGGTATGTTCAAAGAAAAGGTAATAAATATTTTATGTAGGAGAAGGTAAAATGTCTACAACTGTTTCATTAACAAAGATAAACTTAATGAGTGCTTCTGATTATGAAGGTATAGAGAATCCTGTAAATACTCAGCTTTATACAGTTGATATTGATACAGACGTTGATTTACATAGAAAGATGTTTAGTTGGGGAGTTCCTGACCTTGCAAATGAAATATCTTTAAGTGGAATGAGTTCTTATACTACGCCAGGAAATGGTTACGTTAAATTAACTTGTACAACTTCCGCTAACGTTGTAAATGTTAATGGCAATACTGTTTTGGCTAATCCGGCTAGTTATATGAATACGGCTATTTTATATTATCCTGTAAATAAAGGCGATGTAATAACTGCTACAAGTTTAACTAACGTATCTTTTATACCTAGTTTTGGAAACACAGCACAAACTTAAAGGTGTTCAAATGCGTGTAAAAACAACTAAAGACATAAAAGAGTATTACGGTTTTAATCCTAACTCCATGGTAATTAGTGATGACGTTATGTCTAATCTTAATATAGATACTAATACCGGAATTGTTTACGCTAATACTAATAGTAGTTATGCAACTTTACCTGGTGGTGCCGGCCAACAGTTTTCACCTTTTTTGCCTACTTATAATGATTGTGCTTATCAGTTAATTAGTAGTGGTGCTGCTTGGGAAATCATAATAAAATTTCGTACAAATTTTAGATTGCCTAATGCTTATGCTGCATGGAAGTGTTTATGGTGTATACCTCACACATCAAGTACGAGCCGTGGTGTTTATATGTATAGCGATAAGAAAGTTTATCTTATGCTTCCGACCGGAACTTCACGAATATCATCTAATGTGACTTTAGCAGATAATACTATTTACTGGGTTAAAGCACAATTTACAACTACTCAGTATAACTTATTTTTATCAACAAGTGGCATTCAATATACTCAAGTTGCTAGTGCAAATACTACCAATATCTATTCTTTTTTAAGTGGTTACGAGTTCGTCAATCTTATGTATAATCCTTATGTAGCTATGGGAGCTCAAGCAGCTTATGCTAATACAGGCGATTTTTATATGGATGGTTGTCAAATGCGAGATGGTAACGGTAATATTGTATGGCGAGCGGATAATTACCGAGAATACACAGTTGATGTAATTAAAACTTTTCTTTAAAAATTTTCCTTGAACTTTCTTGAAAATTTTTGTATTTTCATTTTAGCTATTGAAACTAAGAAGGAAAGCAAAATGAAAGTTCTTAATAATTTTATTCTCGTTAAACATCTTGAAGATGATAATAAATTGTCTAATAAAAGTAGAATATTAACAGTTACTAACGAAAAGCAATTTATCCGTAAGGCAGAAGCTATAGTTACCCGTATTAAAGATGGCGAAAAAACCGCTGATGTTTTTGCCGGTGACACTATTTATTATCCTGCGGATGTTGATATGCTGATTAAAGATGACCTTTACGCAGTCAATCTCGATTATGTAATTTGCAAAGAGTAGAAGGAAAACAATATGGCGAATCAAGTAAATTTATCGAAAGAAATCAAATCCGAGCAAGAAGCCAGAACGCTCATGTTAGAAGGTGTTAATATTCTTGCCGATACCGTAAAGCAGACATTAGGTCCCAAAGGACGTTTTGTTGTTATTGAAAAAGGGTATGCAGTCCCTCATATTACAAAAGATGGTGTTACGGTCGCTAACACAATCTTTTTGGAAGATAAGTTTAAGAATCTCGGGTGTCAGATTATTAAACAAGCAGCAGCTAAGTCTGCTGAAATGTCGGGTGACGGCACTACAACTTCTACTGTTATTGCACAAAAGATTATTCAAGAGGGTAACAAGGTTATTAATTCAGGTCTTAATGCAGTTGAAGTTATTAAGGGTGTCAATGACGCAACAAAAACAGTGGTGGAGTTTCTTAAAGCAAACGCTAAGCCTGTTGAATCTAATGAAGACTTAAAGCACGTTGCTACCATCTCAGCTAATAATGATGAAAGCATAGGTTCTATGATTGCTGAAGCTATTGAAGCGGTTGGTGAGTTTGGCACTGTTACGGTCGGTGATTCGCCAGATACGAATACTCATCTTGTAGTAGAAAACGGACTTTCTTTTGATAAAGGATGGATTAGTCCTTATCTTATGAATAACACATCTAAGTTAGAATCGACTTATGAAAATTGTTATGTACTTTTGATTAACAAAAAGCTTTCTAATTTTAAAACCGATTTACTTCCCTTATTCTCACAATGTGTTGACGAAAATAAATTGCCTTTGGTTGTTATTGCCGAGGATTTTCTGGGTGACGTACCTGCTAATATTGTGCATAACTATCTTAAAGGTGGTTTACAGATTACGGCGGCCAAAGCGCCAGGTTATGGTGCCAGACGTTCTGAATTAATCGAAGACTTGGCAGTAATTTCAGGTGCCACTGTTATTTCAGATGATAAGGGGTTGGACTTGTCAACTGTTACAACGGAAGTTTTAGGTAAAGTGGCTAAAATCAAAGTCGCACAATATGAGACTGTTATGTTTGCTTATGATGATTTTAAGACGGCAATTGAAGAAAGAGTCGTTACATTAAAAGCACAAATGGAAGCCACTATCTCTGATTATGATAGAAACCAGTATGCAGAAAGAATCGCTAAATTAACTGGTGGTATTGCGGTTATTAAAGTTGGTGGTAATACAGAAGCAGAAACGAAAGAGATTAAAGACAGAATTGATGATGCTCTTGGTTCGGTAAAGGCCGCTAAAAAAGAAGGCATTATTGCAGGTAGCGGATTGATTCTTTACTTTATCTCGGAATACTTAACCGAAAAGATTAATAAATATATTGAAGGGAAATCTTTTGAATATCAGCAAGGATTCAGAATTATTCTGACCGCTATTGCAGAGCCGTTGAAACAAATTATCAAAAATGCTGGTGTCCACAATATGGATAAGGTTATGAGTCAGCTTGACTATGGTAAAGATGCGGATGCTAATAACCATGTCTTTAGTAGTCAGGGGTATAATGCTAATACAATGCAATTTGAAGATTTGTTGAAATCTGGTGTTATTGACCCTGTTAAAGTTGTCAGGTGTGCCTTAGAAAATGCAGTAAGTGCAAGTAAAAGTATGCTGATGACTTCCAGTGTTATTATTAGTAAGCATACGAATGAAAATCTGAATGTAATTTAAAATCTTAAAGATATAGAAAAGCTCCTTTGATTAATTTCTTAGGAGCTTTTTTGAAAATTATATGGAATTATCTCCCCACACAGATTATTTCCAGACAAAATATTTTCTTAATCTATCTGAAAGAAAAATTCCCTCTCGTAAATATATATAACAAAAATCCCTCTTGTTTTATCGGCAAGAGGGATTTTAGAGAAACTGCTTAATCTTTAAGGACTAACCGTGAACTTTATCTCTTGCAAAGTTATAGAGTTCACGAATGTAATCTTTAATCGACTCGGCATCTTCTAATAGTTCTCTTAAACTGCCAGGCTCGCCGTTATTTGCTCCATACCACATACTAGCGTGCTCATCAGGGTTAAAATTATCATAATAATCCCAAATACCTTGAACAACGTCTCTTGGTTCTTTTATATCATAAATTGAAAAAGAAAAATCCTCGCCAGCATCTGAATAGAAACCAATTTCATATTCACATTAATCCCCTAAAAGGAAGATGCCATCCCTTTAGGGTGGCATAGGAATTTTAGTTAATCCCTACCATAATAAAATACAAAATATTTGTCAACTTTAATTTTTCTTATTGACAGAAAATTTAATTAGTGATACATTAGAAATAATAGGTGAGTGCTATGAGTGAATTAACATATAACGTGATATTAAAATTCGAGAAGCAAGAAGACCATAACTTTTGGCTAAATCTTCTTATTGAACAACGTGATATGTTTAACTATGCTTCAGAGATGGTTTTTAAAGAAAAACCAAAACTCATTCTTCCAACAATAGCTAATTTAATCTATTATCCGATTAGAAAAAAGGCGAAGCTTTTAAATGCTCAGGCTGTTTGTAAGATTGAAAGAGAAGTCTTAGCAACATTTAGAAGTATAAAATCTAACAAGCATAGAATAGAATCCGCACCAATTAAAAAGAATCTTTGTATGAGGTTAGACAAGAGACTTTATTCAAAATTTTCTAAAACTGGTATATCTTTAATATCCGGAAAATCCGGGATTAGATGCAGAGCGTCTTTAGCTCTTTATAAGAAAATTGAGAATTTGTTTAATCAATATCCTACAAGTGACCCCCTTATCTTTTATAGAGATAATAATTTCTACTTATCAATCCCCTTTAAAGTGACTGATAAAGTTAAAGAAAATGAAGATACTTTAGGGATAGACTTAGGGTGTAGGAGATTAGTGACTACTTCTGATGGGCAAGCTATAAAGGCAACTGACTATTTAAGATATAAGAGAAAAATTAGATATCTCAAAAGAAAGTTAGCATCCAGAAAGAAATCCAGTCATTCAGCTAGAAGGAAACTCAAAGAGCTTAAACGGCGTGAACGTAATTATTCTAAACAATATATTGAAAAAACTGTTAATTCTATTCTCAATAGCACTAAGCAATCTATTATAGCAATAGAGGATTTAACTAAGATTAAAGAAAATACTAAGAGAGATTATGGTACTCATAACAATAGAATATCTCAAATACCCTTTTATATGTTCAAACACATATTAACCTACAAGGCAACTCTTTCAGGGAAAGAGGTAAAAACTGTTAGCCCTAAATACACATCTCAAATTGATTGTTCTACAAATAAACGAGATGGAGTAAGAAAGGGGTGTAGGTATTATTCAATCAACAACTATGTTTTAGATGCTGATTGGAATGCTGCTATTAATATTAAGAATAGGGCAGAAAATATTAAACACCTTGTTTCGTATGCTATTTTGCCGTTAGACGGCACATTATCTATACTGAACAAGCAGGTTGCTGTCAACCAACCAATCGTAAGCAGAGATAATATCAAGCTTGCAAGCTGTCACCTTTTAAGGTGTCAGTAGTTGACCCTTACCTGTCTCATCAATGCTAATATCAAACTCTTTTTCTAAAGCTTTCAACAATTTTTGAACGCTAAGGTTTTTAGCTGCTTGAATAACAACAGGTTTTCTTGAAGCTAATAATCTTTTCTTGTTTCCTAAATATTTTCTAATCATCTATCTCTCCTTAATATTAAGTTAACTTATTACCCCCCCCCCAACTCACATTGGGGTCAGGAGAGATAATCTATAAATATATATAAAAATTTTGGAAAAATTATTTTCTAAGAAAATTAATTTTTAGTTTGTTTTTATAAAAAATTTTATATATAATAAAATTATAAAATAAATTAGAGAAAGGAAAATAAAATGAATACAAAAAATAGAATAGCAGAATTTTTAGCGATAGCTTCTTTTACAACAGCAATAAATCTCTGCTTAATAATTCTAATTTTTGTTTAAAAAGGAGGCCATCATGACAAAGGAAGAGTGGAAAACCCAGAATCACAATAGCCGTCTTTCTGGGCGAATGCTCACTAAAGGAGCTACCAAGCCGTTTGTTGTCGAGTTTAAGAACTTTGATACTTATCAGCATGGCAGGGTTATTACCAGCTTTGGTGATATTGTAATCGTCAAAGCTAGAAACCCTTACGGCTCACATAATCTTATAGTTGCTGATTACAATGGGGATAGTGATGAGTTAGTAGCTTTCCGGCATGGCAACGCAGCCTCATTAGCATGGGTGTTGTCTTGGGCTCCTGAAAAACAATTCCGGAAACTGATGCACTATGCCAGAAAAATTGGTATGGATTTAGGCGTTGCTAATGACAGATAAAATATGGAGGCTAAAATGGCTAAAAAGTTGAAAATAACAGTAGGCGATGTCTTTGAAGATAAAGACAGTAAAGAAAGATTTGTTGTGATTGGTGAAGACATTGATTCTAAATTTTCCTGTTTGCAAGAAAAGCATTTAGCTTGTAACTTGCATTCTAAAGTATTCTTAAATCAAAACTGTGAGTTTATCGGCACTGTCGGCCACGTTGATAATCTCATTAAAGAGTTTAAGGAGAAAATCTTTCTAAGAAAGGAATAACCATGAAGCAACTTTTAGTAAAAGAAATCAGGCAATATCTTCCATCTTGTAGAAGACTGGTGATTAATGCTGAATCTCAGAAAAAGATAGATGACAAAGGCGACTATTTTGAGATAACGGTGTTTGACGGCGATTTAAGAAATTGCGCTGTTATCGTTTTAGAAAAATCACCTTTGTTTAATACTACATTAGATGTTACTAGGTTTTTAACAGAAGATGTAGAAGTATTTGTTGACGAAGGATTGCCCTATACATTAGATGATATTAGGTTAGCAGAAGACGTAGAAGTATTTGTTAGTGAGAAGGGGTTGCCTTATACTAAAAATGTGCAGGTATGCGGCGTTGATTTTGCAATAGCTGTTAAAGGCTTGTTAGATATTGACGGTAAAGATACATCTCTCTATACCTGCTTTAATGGACTTACAATATGGGGGAATGTAGAAAAAGTCTTAGTTAATGGTATAGAGAAAAATTATTATAAAGATATTCAAAAACTAAGACGTAATGACCGTATTGATATTTTTACAGATAGCAAGCATCTTGGTTTCGAGGTTATCAGTGCAGAAGATAAATTTTCTTTAAGAATGAGAAACGATATTGGAATTTATCTTGATTTAATAGAATTAGAGCTTAAAATAGAATCCGGCGAGATTCCATTAGTGAAGTGGATTCTAACAGAGAATATTGAAACGGAGAAAACGGATGCTGAAAAATAAACCTAAGAAAAGAGTGGTCCGCAAAAAGCGTATAGTCCCACCTTTAATGGTTAATAAAATAGTTGCGAGTATGCCGTATAAAGCAGAAGCAAAAGAGATTTCTCAAGTCACTATACTGTCTGAAGATATAAAGAGTATAGCTGACAAAGGTGCTTTCTTTGAAATAATTACAAGCTATGCCAGAATCGAGATTGAGAAAAAATTAGAAATGTCTCTGCTTACGGTTATGGACTTCTTTTCAAAGCATTCGGTAGCTAACGTATTTTCGTGTAGCAAAGAATTGAAAACTAAGGAAGACATTAATTTTATTCTTGGTCTTTTTGAAAATAAATCTAAAAGATTCAAAATTATTTATGATAGACTAAAGGATATTTTAGATGTGGATGAGTTAGTGGCAGATAACGTAACATTAAACAAACAAGCATTTGTTGAAATGAGAAACTGGCTACAACGACAGACCTTTGATTTTGAAACGATATCTGTTTTTGTTTTAGATAGCGGAGATTGTTGTATCGTAGATAGTAGAGAAATTCAGCATGATTTTTAAAATTTTTGAATCCGCTGAATTTTAGTGTCTTAGTTTTTATATATATTTATGGAATGGAATCAAATCTAACTTCGAGATAGAGAATGACACTTTATAAGGGAAACGATAATCAATCAACTTATGCTTTAATTAAAACCGGCACTAAATTAACGCATAAAAAAGATGAGTTGGTTCAAAACTTCAGCGTTCCGTTTTACCCACGTGGAGGTTTCTTTTATGACTACCACGAAGACGATTTTTCGTACATGGGTGGAGGTAGTAATTTTGAAGAAGGTATTGTCAATAATAACTTTGCAACCGGTAGTGGCAACGCTACTTATGGGCGTTTATGGTCATTAATTCCTCTCCCACTCAATTATCTTAATAGTATTAAAAACGCAGATAGTTGGGAAATTGGAATTAAATGTAAGTATATGGACGGAGATTACTTAGTTCGTCAAATTCTAATTGCTGACATTCAGGACGGTAATTACGGAATAAATAATTTCGGTCTCGATGTAAGAAATAGGCATTTCTCCTTAAACTTAAGCAATTCAGGGTCAGCAGTATCAATAGGAAGTATTGTATCTGATGAAATTGTAAGTAATACTATTTACTGGATTAAAATATTATTTACCGGAACTTATTATGAAATGCTTATTTCTACTGATGGTGTTAATTATTCTAGTTGTGGGACATTAGAATCTTCAGAAAAGATAAGTCAAGAATCATGCGAGTATGCCTTTTTAGGTAGTACAACTCCTAGGTGGAGAGGCTTAATCTATTTAAGAGATACTTATATTAAAGTTAATAATGAATTTGTTTGGAAAAACGTTGACAATAACGGTGAATATTGTGCGATGTATAGATGTAACTATCCTTATATGTGGACATATACAAAACGTTTTTTATGTTTCAATGGAAGCGATTCAACATTTGCAATTCCGCTACCTAACTCTGATTTTACAGAAGCCTTCACAAACGCTTCAACTTGGCAGATGCAGTTTAAATTTTTCTTTCCGGCAACAGCTTTAGCAAAAATAATATTATAATTAATCAAGGCTATAATGCTAGCCCTACTAACGGAGCTTTTGCTGTAGTTAATAATCTTTCAATTAATACTAATAATGTTTTAGTAGCTAATTTAGGAAACGCGTGGTCTTCCTCTAATATCGGCACAATAACAGGGCAAACAACATTAATAGCAAATAAATGGTATAAAGTTATTTTAGAATTTACTGGCACGGCATATAACCTTTATTTAATAGATGATGCAGAAAATACAACATTAGAAGGTTCAATAACATCATCTGCTAAATTAACATTACGTAAAGGTTTTTGGGTTATAGGTGGTAAACGAATACTATACGGAAAAAATGCTCAGCAAGGTTCTTCTAGTATATTCATTGACTTGAAAGATTCTTATCTTAAATGTGATGGTGATTACTTTTGGAAAGGAATGAGTCCTGATTATGTGACATATATGCCGTTTACTCTTTACAGCGGTAAATATATAACACTCGATAAAGATTTTCATTTATTTACTGGAATCTACAATAACTCAGATAAAGTTAGACCTGCCGGCGCATTAGTAAAATCTAACATTTTTGCAGGACACTCTACTTGGACTATGCAGTTTAAAGTTACTCCATGCGCTATGGGAATGCACTACCAACAACTTAATACCCCTTATTATATCTTAAGTATTACAAGTAATAATTCTTATTCTCAGAATAGGCCTAACTCTAACCCCGTTCTGTATATGTATTGGGTGTATGTTTCTTCTAGCTACGCCTTTGTTTTTTATTTTACACCATATAAAAATAATTCCAGCGATATACTAACGATTAATAATTATTTAACAATATTAGATAAAAATAATTCAATTGTAGGGACAACTAATATTGATATGGGCAGGAACTACTGGATTAGAGTTACTTATGATGGCGAAGCTTATAAAATGTATTTAAGCACAGATGGTGAAAATTTCACTCAAGAAGGTAATACATTAACAACTGTTTATAATTTAGCTACACAGGATTCTATTCCAACGAAACAGTTATGCTTGTTAGGAGCGCCAGGGCCGAATGTCTCCGATTTTTCTAATCAAAACTTTGCTGGATATATTCACATGAAAGATTGCTATCTCGAATCGGAAGGTGTTAAGTATTGGTTTAATCAATATGCAGAAAACGTCTATGAAGATTATACTGATTACCATTTAATAACGAAAGGTAATACTCAATTTTAGGGAGTTAAAATATGTCAACCACATTTTCTTTGAATAAAATTAATCTTTTAAATCGTACTCAATACGATTCGATAGAGAATCCATCTAATAACGAACTTTACGCTGTTAAAGTTAATGATGATACAAACTTTCATTCGTTAGTGAGAACTCTTAATACTCCTGATTATGTAAACGGGCTCCTAATATCAGCTACTAATTTCACAGCTCCTGTTGATGGTGTTATTGTTCAAAATTCTGGTGCTGCTAATACTAACGTTACAGTAAACGGCGTTACGGTGGCTACAAGTTCGGCTGTATATACAGTTATGATACCAGTAGCCAAGGACGATTATATAACAGTAGGAAACGCCACTAACTTTGTTTTCTACCCATATAGAACAACGTCTTCTTAGTCTCTGTCTCTTAAATAAATTTTTTGCTTGCCTTTTTCTTAGAAAAAGTGTAATTAAAAAATTACACTCTTTTTTAGTTTATTTTTATAAAATTTTTATATATAATAAAATTATTATATACAAGAAAGAGGGGGAGGCAACAATAATGCAGACGTTGAAAATAATAGAATTGGGTGATGTTTTTATAAAACCTTATCAGGGTGATTATCTCGTTTGTAGTTTCCCTGGTCATTTAGACCAACAGATGAAAGGAATCTTCGAGGACATCATTTGTTACGCTATGCGTGATAAGTGCTTTATAACAATGAAAAGGGACGAACTCCTTAAAATGGAGTTTGCTTATAATAATAGGGAAGCTCTTGAAAAGATTAAGAAAATCTTTGATAATCCAGACACCAAAATTATTTTTGAATTAGAAGATAAAGTTGAAAATAAGGATAAAAAGTAAAATGCTTCTTTATCATCTCTACCAACAAAACCAAGATTTTTACATTGAAGATGAGAGCCAGAACTTTCGAGTTAAAATTCAATTCTCGTCGACAATAGGGTTTCACTACTATAATAACCCTGACAAAGACCAAGTTTTATTGTGTCTTACTGAAAACAAAGAGTTTTATGTTTTCATTAAAAGAAATTCTACTGATGCTAATATAATTGAAAACTTTTTAGACGTTCCCGGCGATAAAGTCGATTTTAGCGATTTTGAGTTTATCCCCCTGGAAATAAAAGAAGAGATGATTAAACTCTTTAAATTTAAGATGTTAATTGAAAAATGCAAAAACGCCTAAAATTGTTGTTTACTTTTATTTTAAACTTTATTATAATAAAATTATAAACAACGAAAAAGGAAGGAAAAGTTTTATGACAAAAAAGTACAAGTTCTTTATTGAAGGCAAACCTGTTAAAAAGCTTTTAACAGCCAAACAATATTGCCATTTTACTTATCTTATGGACCGATATAAATTAACTTGCGAAGAGGCTTATAAGTCTATTATAGAATCTTCGTATAAGGGCAGTCAACATACTAAGTATACTATCAATGGTACATCTGTCAGGGAACTTTTAAATGATACGGAATACAGAAAATTTATTTCCTTAATTAAAAAGATGTCCGTTCAAGATGCCTACAGTCAAATCTTATTTTATAGGGAAAACCCTCGACACTTAAATACTAAGCATTACATTAACAATATACCTGTAGTTAGTTTATTAAATGACCACGCTTATCAAATTTTTAAGCGCTATATTTCCGTAAATAAGTCTTCAGCAGATGAAGCTTTCGACCATACAATTAAAGTTATAAATACTGAAAGAAAGAGACTAGGATTTAAGCCACTTACTAGGAATAATGTTTTAAAGGGAGCTTTACGTAAGGGTAAAAAAGTTAAAAGAAGCAAAGCCTTAAACGAAGGTATATTAAAGGAATATCTTGCTAAAAAATACGATGTAGAAAATAACCCTAAATTATCTGAGTGTTTTAATCTCGCTTTGTCCTATAGTTATGCAACGGGTAATCGTCAACAAATTGAAAAATATTTTAAAGAACTGGTTTGTTTAATTAAATAGGAGGATAGTCATGCAAATAAAAACTGTTAAAATTTCTGAAGATAAACTGCTTTGGTTTGGAGGTCATTTCTTTAAAGTTGAGAAAGCTGCTAAGGAAAATTCTCAACTTGAATTTCATCCGAGGTGCCCGTCTTGCGATAATACTCGGAAAATCACGTATAAAGGGTTTGACGGTAATGAATACACCTGCACTTGTCCTATATGTTCTGGTGAAATCGGCAGGGTGTATCGAAACTATATTAAATTGAATAATTGGGAAGTCCATGAATATATCGTTCACGATATAAAGCTCTGTGGACCTTGCCAAGTGTCAATCAGCAAGGATAATTATTTTGCTGATTATGTTACGATGGAAGCTTTCCATAAGTTTGGAAGGTGTGCAGATAATTACATAACAACTAAAGTACCTTCAAATAAAGCATTTATTGACCCTGATTTAAGCAAGATTGATTTAACATTGTCGAAAACTTATGTTTACGACTATATTTTCACTAATAAAAAGAATGCACTGGAATTATGTCGGATGTTTAAAGAGTTCGATAAGAAAAGACTTGAAGATTTTAACAAGACCTTCAAAACAGACTATAATTATCCTTTTTAAGAAAGGTAATCAAAAATAAAGGAGACTCCAAACAAATGAAAAGAGATGAAACTATTAAGCGTTTAATTGATACTTTCAACCTGCTTAATCAAAATGCTAAGTATAAAGATTTTGCAGAGGCTGTTAATTATGCTATTGCCAAATTAGATAAGCCGGTGGCACACTGGCTGCCTACTAAACAGACAATAAAAGAAAGGCTTTTTTGTGAAAAAGCGATTTGCTCTCATTGCAAAATGGAAGCTCTTGAAATAGATGGCGAAGGGAATTTCCCGAATTACTGTCCGCATTGTGGAACTAAAATGGAGGTATAAAAATAATGAAAAACGAAAAGAAAGAATGGCTATTGATGGCTAAGTCGATTAAAGATAAAGACAATCATATGATAGATGATTTGTATATCCGGAAAGATGAGATTGTCAGTAGCAGCTTTAATCAGACGTTAAACACAATTAATCTGCTTTTAAATAATATGACAAACATATATTTAATGCCGGATGAGCGAATTACCTCGATTGTCGACTTTTTTGAGTTCGCCAGAGAATATAAAGAGTTGCATATTGTTTTAGAAAAACAGACAAAAGGCCGGAAAAAATGAAAGATAAGATTCTGAAAGAGATTAAGCAAACATTCCCGAAATTTGAAATTACTCCAAAATTTGGGGAATATGTAGGCGATTTTGTTCACGATATTTTTTTTGGAAGTTAACTTTGAAGGTAACTACCGTGAAGATTATCTTAAAAAATATCGGCCTAGCGATTTTGTTGTGATTGATTGTGCTTTTTATCTTGTCAATAATTTAAAAGAGATTCAGGGAGAATTATATGCAGAAGATTGTGAACTTTTTGTTCTTCTAAAAGAGATGCTTAAAGCTGATATTATTCGGTTTGCGTCCGACTTAGAATATCAAGAGTGTCAAAAAGATTTGTGCAATTATGCCAAGAAAAATAATAAAAACATTTCAAAATTTTAATTTTTTAGTTTACTTTTATAAAATAATTATATATAATTTAATTACTAAATTTTAAACAAATAATCATGGAGACTAAAATGACAACCAAACAAACGAAACAAAAACAAACTAAAAAAGCACAAGTTATTAAATCAAATCTCGAAATAAAATCACCCTATAAAAAAGGCGACTTTGGCTACTGGTGGACAGTTGAAAGAGGGAATACTGATATATGCGGAAAAGATTTCCCTGGCAGTATTACAGTACCTTCGTATATTAAATCATTAAAGGGGTGCCCCGAGTTTGTGCAGGGAAATTTTAACTGTATTTATTGTGGGAATTTAAAAGACCTTACAGGGAGTCCCGTATTTGTCAAGGGAAATTATAGCGTAAGTTTTTGTGCTCTTAAGTCTTTAAAAGGAGCGCCTGTTACTGTAGGCGGGGACTTTATTTGTAAACGGGGTAATTATTTAAAAAATTTTAAAGGAGGACCTGTTGAAGTAGGAGGCGATTTTATTGTATCAGGATTTGATTTAACAAGCCTTAAGGGGATGCCTAAAAAAGTAGGGAAGAATGTTTTTATTGACTCTGCGGATAACAGACTGCTTTCTTTTAAAGGTGTTTCGGATTATATTGGTGGAGATTTTGTCTTCCTAAGTTCTTTAAAAGAAAAGAATATAGAAAATTACCTGTTAGATACTCTTGATGACATTTTTATTCTTGTCGGGAGGCTTTTTACCCAAGACCACAGAGTTTTTTATGGGGGATGTGAAATTAACAAAGACCATCCATGCTATTCCGATTTAGATGATAACTATTATTATGATAAATACTAAAAGAGAAAAATCAAAAATAATTACTTGTATTTTATACTTTAATTATATATAATTTATTTATATATAATTTATTTATGAATTAACTAAAAAGGAGGAAATTATGAAAACTATTCCAGTAATGGCAATAACAAACAAGAATCCAAAGAAGGCTGGATTCACTAGATGCAAGTTATTAGAGGTTAAAAAAGATGAAATTGAGAGCATAAGGCTCTCTAATAAAGCATCTCATATCTTTACTCTCGAAACAAGAGATAATGAAATTTTGGTTCAAGGGTATAAAGACTTTACAGAGGTTGGAAACTTTTTGGAAAATCTTCCAGACACCGTAACATTGGAAGCGGTTAATTCCATTAAGGTTGGTGATTTGTATTATATGCCTGATGCAAATAAATACTTCTATGTCATTGATTCTTATGGAGTTGGTGGAGGTTTTGTAAAATTTGTTGTAATGACAATCAATTCTAAAAAAGCTGGTAACTCTCGTAGAAGAACCGATGGTAGTCGATTCTTTTCCACAGACCCGTCTGATTTTCTTAAAGATGTTTACAATGGTAAACTTATTCGTATAGATGATTTTAAAGGTAAAAAAGAGCTTGCTGAGATTATGGGTAATGTTGCCAAGAATATTAATCTTATCGAAGGTTCGAAATGCTGGGAAACTATGCCGATTGATAAAATTGATGAAGAACTGGAAGAGACGGAGAATGATGATGACTGGTTCCCTGACTTTGAATTAGATGTTTAAGAGAATCAATGGAACCAAAGATAAATAATTAAAAGTCCTTATCACGAGCCGGACCATAGAATTTGGTGGGGAAGGTGTTAGTATTCAAACTAGGTGTGCTGATTATCACACACACATACTAAAAAGCTATATTATGAAATCAGTATGATAATTTGAATCTTATCCAAATTCATATAAGATTATCCGAACTAATTCCTTTGCGTCTTTATAATACAAAAATTTTGGCGAAACAGGATAAATTTTCGTTAAAAATGTCACTTATAGTAGGTTGAACGAAATTTTGGCAATAAGAATTTAAAAATTTCATAGGATTATGCTAAAATTTTGTAAATAAAAACTATAAGAGAGGGAAAAATACTATGACTGAATCCGAAAGCATCAAAAATAATGGCACAAACTATACTTACTACAATATTCGGCGGCATGGTCATAGTATTGAATTATTTTCAAACTTATCCTCTGTATTAGTATATCGTATCCCATATCAAAACCTTTTAAGTAATTCAGAGAGTGAACAGCTTAGAGAAAACTTAGTTAAAAACAACTTTATTGTTTATATCTTGATTGGCGTGAATAATGAGGGGAAAGATGGTAAAGACAGAATGATTTATGTCGGAAAATCTAATAAGGGATTACAAGGCAGTAGGCCTACATCGCACGAAAACAAGTGCAATAATTGGACGTATTGTTATATACTGACAGAAGGAAAGGATAAAGACCACCCGTACTTTAATGACGCTATTATTCAATATATTGAAAACCATATAAATAACCGAGTGAATGGTACAGATTATTATAATAACTATAATAACACTACAAATAAAACAAACTCAAACGCAGCTAACTCCCTTAATATTCAAAGTTGTGATGATTATCTTAAAGAAGCTTATGATATGCTATATATTTTAGGCTTGGATTTAATAACACATAAAGACAATAGCATTAACATTGAGGATATTAACGAGGAAGAGGATAAAAAGTATAAAGCAAAAGATGGCATTTATCATATGGAATGGAAACTTACAAAACGTTGGGGAGGAAACACGGTTAATGCAAAAATGCAGGTTTTGGGTGATAAATATATTGTTCTTGCTGGTAGTACCGTCTGTCCTGATGAAGGTCCTTCTCTGCTTGATAGTATAAGAGAAAAACGACAAAATGCTAAAATTACCAATGATATTTTAGATGAGGATGTTGTATTTTATTCCCCTTCACCTGCGTTAGCTTTTGTTCTTGGAAGTGGTGGTGTGAATGGCTGGAATAAATGGCAAGACGAAGATAACAAACCCATTGGTAGAGACAGAAATAAAAAGAAATAGGAATAATAATGCGCAAGAGATTATATGAAATCCTTAAATCCTGCAAAAAAGAAGAAGAGGTTAAATCAGAGGTTGCTAAGTTCTTTGATTTTAAAATCAATGCGTTAAAGTTAATTGACCATTACTCTGAAACTATTCTATGGGAGTTTAAATTAAACAAGAACTTTAAGAATATTCATAATCTCTCTACGGTTATTGCACAAACTTTGTATTATGTGAGATATTTGAAGTATGGCAATAATGATAATCCTTTACCTCCTTATATACTGGTAATTGATAAGAATAATGCTTTTATTTTTGAAACCTCTAAATACAAAGACTATTATTCAAATGGTTATCATGCTTCTAAATATGATTGGGATAGAGCTGCTAGTTGTCCTTGTCCAAAGTTAGTTAATGATATTGAAAAAGACAAATCCACATCACAAATCTATGTTTATGATTTCTCTAATGAAGAAGACGAAGATAATTTCATAAGAGCTTATAAGCAAAGGGATATAAGGCAGCTGGAACTTTTAGAGTTTGATAAAAAGAGCATTAACGAAGAAAACTTTTTAGATGTATATGCTTATTGGAATAAACTGTTTGGTAATTATGTGGAAAATGGCAGAAAAGCCTCTGAATATTTTTTAGCTGACATTGAGTACAAAAAGTCATTACCTATAGAAGATGAGATTGGGTTTCGGTTGGCAGATAATACTATCATAACAAAGCAATTACCAATGAAAGACTATGAACATTTTTGGAAGATATATGACAAGGTTCCGAGTAAAGATATGTATGCTTTCAGGCAGAGGTCGGATAGAATTTCTCAAGACTACGAGAGAAATTTCCATGGAGAATATTATACAAAGATTGAAATCGCGGATAAAGGTTGGGAATATTTTGAAAGAGTGATTGATAAAAAAGAGTGGTGGAAATCTGGTGAGTACCGTATATGGGATATGGCAGCCGGAACGGGTAATTTGGAATTTAACTTACCCGAATCAGCTTTACAATATTGTTATATCTCAACATTAAGAGAAGATGATGTAAATTATTGTAAAAAGATATTCAAAGGAGCAACTTGTTTTCAATACAACTATTTAGAAGATGATGTAAACATTTTAAATAATCAGTGGCAATTAGAAATGCTTAAACCAAAGATGCCACAGAATTTAATAGAAGATTTAAAGAATCCTGATATAAAATGGGTGATTTTTATAAACCCGCCATGGGGAACAAGTCAAACTTCAAGTTTAGAAAAAGGACATGACTCCAAGTATGATATTTCCAAAACTCATATAAGAGAGGCTATGATACTTGAAAATCTTAAAGAAGCTAGTAGAGAATTATTTACACAATTTTTGTTTAGGATAAATAAGGAGTTTAAAAATAAGTCAGCTTATTTATGTCTGTTTGCAACGCCTAAATATATAACTTATAAAAATGACCAAAAAATAAGGGACAGTTTTTTCAAGTATAAATTTAAGAAAGGATTCTTATTTTCTGTCAAACACTTTTACAGAACTAATAAAAAGAAAGAGAAAAAGAATACAGACTTTCCCGTAGCTTTTGCAATATGGGACTTATCAAAAAATATTCCCTTAGAAAAACAAAAATTAGTGTTTGATGTGTATAATATGAATGTTGAAAAATATGCAATAAAAGAAATACATAGCATAGATAAAAGTAAATTACTAAATGAATGGATAATAGACAAATCACAAAAAAGCACTAAAATACTGCCAACTTTTTCAAGTGGTATAACCGTAAGTATTAATACAAAAGATACAAGGGCAAGTGTAAAGGATGGGTTTTTATTTTGTTTGATGAGTGTTTCACCAGATTATCAACATTCTAACCAAACTAATTTATTATCAGGTCCTTACTCAAGTGCAGGGGGATATTCTGTAACAGAAAAGAATTTTGAAAAGGCTATGGTAATTCATGCTGTAAGAAGAAGCATTAAAAGAAAATGGACTAATGATAAAGACTTGTTTTATCAAGCAAACAAGGCACTTCCGAAAGAGTTTATAAATGATTGTATAATATGGAGTGCTTTTTCTGATAATAGTATGGTGTCACTAAAAGATGTGGTATATAAAGGGAAAATATATCAAATAAGAAATAATCTTTACCCATATTTGATAGATGAAGTAAAAACATGGGAATGTTCAAATTCTGATATTGATTTGCAACTACATACAGCTAAGGAAAATAGATTTTTAGCAAAATATTTACAGGGCGTTGAACTTTCTAAAGAAGCATTCGCAGTATATGAAACAGGGAAAACCCTCTATAAATTTTTCTATAAGGAATTATGCAATATCCGTAGAAAATTATACAAAATAGATAATTGGGATACTGGCGTATGGCAAATAAAAAAAGCAGTAAATGATATACCAGATGGCAAAATTCTTTGGAAAAATTTAAAGACAGTTAATAAGAAACTATATGATAAATTGCTACCTCAATTCTATGAATACGGTTTTTTGTATAAAGATATTGAAGAGTTTACAAATACCGCTGATGGTTGATATTTATTATCTTCCCAAAATTAATTCATTAAACAAGAATGACGTGTCATTCTTCTGGTTCACAAATTTATACCAACTTACATATCTATTGAGATACTTTGTAGCAACTCCGTGAAACTTTATCATAAACTCTTTGAACTTTGAATGATAGTTATTCACATTGTTAATGTGATAAATACCTTTCTTATGAGCCTTAACCAGTTTCACCATCTCCAAACCATTCTCTCTAGCAAAGTCATTGTAAGCGGTACACCCATCTGTTACTAATACAGATTTATTTTCAATTCGGTTACTAAGAATTGATTTAACATCCTGACTTGTAATCTTTCCATTACCATAAACTCTTGAAACTACATTCTTGTTTCTATCAACTGCTACTAAAACTCCCTGTTGTTCGTGAGAGATACCTCTGAAGTTAGCCTTACCACCTCTTTTTCTAGGGGTTACACCCTCAATATGAGTACCTTTATGAGATACTAATACAAGAGTTTCATCAGCTTCCACAATTCCCTCTAATACATCATCATTAAATTTCTTCTCAATAACAGACATTATTTTGTGTCTCCAATTAAAACTTGTCTGTATACATATACATAATTCGTCAGCGATTTTCTTAATTGATTTACCCTCAAACATCTCTTTAATGTATCTTTTCCAGAGATTGATGCTTTTCTTAGTAGAGTTAAAAATTGTATTCCGATATTCCGTAAAATTAGTTCCGCAATCTTTACAAATATACCTCTGATTCCCATACTGTTTACCATTCTTAGATACATGAAAAGACTTACATTTCGGACAGTAAATTACTTTGTCAGTATTGCCGGATAAGATGGAATCTTCATTAAGTAAGAGATTCTTTAACTCTTCTTTCTGAGAGTTTGAGAGATTATTTAAGAGTTTCTGTAAGTCTATCATGGCTATAACTTCTTTCTTACTTATTATACTTTAATTATAACAGAGTCAGAGAGGAGTTACAATAAAAATCATACTAATTTCATAATATAGCTTACTAAAAAAGCAAAGAAATTAAAAGTTAGTATTAGAGCAGGTAGATGTAAAAGATGTTTGAAAGGGGAATGAGATGAGTAGAACCAGCGAATTTTTGGCGATAGCAAGTTTAACGACTTTGTTGAACCTTTGTTTGATAACATTGATTTTTGTTTAAGGAGGCTATTAATGACAAAAGGTGCAAAATATAAAATGACTTTCTGTATTGAAAAAGAATACAAAATAAACAATCAATGCTATGAAATGATGGAAGCCAGAGCAGTTAATGATATAATGAAAGAACTTAATATACCAGACGATGATTTTGTTAAAACACGGAATCTTATGAAAAAGTACATAAAGTTTGAACCATTAATCGAGGAAGATACCGAGGAAGATATTGAACGGCAGGAAAAAGCATTAAAGGGGAAAGACAAGACGCAGAAACAGGACGGAAACTTGACTGGCGATAATTTTGATGACTTTCATTTAAAGCAGCAACTAGTTGCTTTTATGACACGAAACATTGACGAAATATCAGTTAGAGATTTAATAAGGATTGTTAATGGCTTTCAAGAATGTATGGGACAAGCAGAAATATATAGGACAACTCAAGAAAGTATGGAACAAGCAGATGAAGAAGACTAATAACTGGATTGACGACAATGATATACTTGTAACGATTGTGTTTATGGTATCGGTAGAAGTTTATATTGGTAAAATAATAATGGAGATTTGGTAATGGGCATAGACAATTTAACAATAGAAGATGAAATCGAATTAATTGAAGATGCAATTAATATTATTGGGGCATTGTCAACGAAAGAAACCTGTGTGCCGCAAATAATTACACTAGACAAATGTGATAAGAAAGCATTTGATTATCTTAATTTGTTATTGCATAGACGGCGTAAAATATTTAAAGGAGATTAACAAATGAAATTAGAATTGAACGATGAGATTGAATTGTGCGGTAAAGCACTTGATATTGTCAGCTTCTTATATGTTTTAAAACCGGGGGTGGAAATATCATTCGGCGAAGAAGATAAGAGAGCAATCCAATATATAAAAGACCTATTGCACGAACGTGATAGACAATTATGGAAGAAGAAAGACTATGAAGAAAGCGAAGAACAAGAGGTTTTTTACTTAACCAGAAACGGAGAGGATTAATAATTGATAGTTTAACACTTAATTGAAAAATTTTCAAAAAATAATATTTTCTTATTTACTTAATAATTTTTTTATATTATAATAAAATTATAAACAATAAGAAAAGGAACAAAATCGTGGAAATATTAGAAACGAAGATTGGTGCTAATGACCACTGGGTTAAATCTCGTCGCCGTTGGGGCAGTAAAGCCTTGGAAAAAATTATTAAAGATGAGGCAATGAAACCTTATAGAGAAAGGAGACATTACCGAATCATAAAAGACGGAATAATTTATTACGTCGATTGGAGTTTTATAAAGAATAAAATCGACTTACTGAAATTAACCATATAATATATGGGAGGGAGACTACTATGAATACCAATAAAAAATTAGCTTTATTTTTGTATAAATATTTTAAACACCCTCTTTATTTAATGGAGAGGGACGTAGAGTGGGCGTTTGATAGCTGCCCTGTTACGTCACCCGTTTACCACGATGCCGATTCTTGGTTCTTCATCAAGAATTGGTTTAGATTAACCAAACTGTGGATTAAGGTTAAAATCCACTATATGTTTCATAGTGCATAAAGGTAAATGAGATGAAAACATTTTTAGACTTAACAGATGATGAAATCAAACAGATTGTAACTGATATGTTCAAAGCTAAAAAAGTTACGTCTATTAAACGTAATAAAAAGTATGACCGTATCACTTGTAAAGTTTATGTTGAATGGAAATCTTATGATGATAATGATAAAATCATTGTGGAAAAACTTTGCGACGAAATTACTTTAAGCGACCCTTTTAAATATGAAACTATGTCAATCGCTGCTCCATTTTCTCTTAAAAGAGAAGACTACATAAAATTAATGCAGTTTTGTTTTGCTAAAGGTGTCTATGAAAGCTATCTGATTAAGAATAATCCTTATCTTAGCACGGATTCAATTGCAAATTTTGTAAATACTTTAAAAGGCAATCTTAAGGATAAAGATTAAAATGATGATTCAGATGGAGATTGAAGCCATGATGTTTCTAAGTGCATTTAATCTAGCACTGCTTTTTATTACGATTTTCTTGATATTGGCAATGTTTATCCTATTAAAGAATGATGCTGAGAATCTATTAGAAAGAATTGAAAAGGATAAAAAGGAATTTGAGCATGACCGAAAATAATTTTGTTAAGATAGAGCAAACGTCTTTTAATGTTATCCGCTATACTTTTAAAACCGGCGAAACTCAAGAAGTCGAAGGTAGGCTTATTGATAACTGGCAAATCAAAACTTGTAATCTTATTATTGAAATTCCTAAAGAAAAAATAATCTCTGTAAATAATAAAACCTATGCTGTTAATGAAAATCTTGTTATTTCAAAGTATAACATTAAAAGTATAGAGCATATAGACGAAGATAATTGTGCTATTGTTGTTCGGATGCTCCCTATCAAAACAGGCGTGAATCCACAACTACATGTAAACGGAAACATAGACCAAAGAGTTATGCTAAAAATGCCGATGCAAGAATTTATCGAACTTTGTGAGAGATAGAGAGGTGCTATATGAATAAGAGAGAATCTTTTAAGTGTAGGTTTTGGCCCTGAAGATTTAACTGAGAAAAAAGTTCTGTGAATAAAAATACCCAAAGACAAAAAACAGATTGTTGTTTAAACCAATTGGAGAATAGTGATGCAAGACTTAAAACCTGTAAAGCAAGAACTTATCGAGCAACTTTGTTATGACATAGCCAAAGACGATATTGATTTAACCGTTGATTACCGGCAATTCGTTATCGAATTTGTTGATGATGTCTTTATCGAATTTGTCGTTAACGGTGTAGATATTGATTGCTTTACAGAGATATTGCATGGCTGCATAGACTTTCAGCCGGAAAGCGATTACCTGTTTCAGCTATACTCTCTTAAAGACGCTGATAAAAAGCAATCGGCAAGGACTAAGCTCTTAGATTGTATTGTTTGTCTTGCAAATGAATGGCATTGGGAGAGAGAAGCAAACCTTAAACTCGCTGATTTATCCTCACTGATTGATTCAGAAAGAAAGGAAAATGTGGATGTCTAAAAAGAACAATCCCTGTTGTATTGTTTTTCATAAAGGCGAATATGAAATGCAAGATGAAATGCTTAAAAAGATTGCACCTGCTAAAAATGGTGATATCTTTATTCCGATTCATACAATTGATTGCTTAAAAAGTGTTTTCGATAAGAACGGACACTACAAAACAATTATTTCATGGTGGGTAGGCGAAAAGGAAATAACGGTTGACTTCAATTTTCACGAAGTGCTAGAATACATTGAGTTTATTAAAGTGAATAACGAATTAAAGACACTGGCAAGAAATATCGTTGAAAAAATCAACTTAGAAAATGTATATGATTATTTAAAGAGGCACCGTTGGAAAGAGTTTACCGGAAAGAAAAATGATAATTGCTGGATATTACAGAAAGGTAAAACAGATAAGACTTTTAAGCAATTATTGCTTCCTAAGAAGAAAGATTTAGGAGATTATGGTTCGGCAATGATTCCAGTTGTAAGAGAGATATGTTTAATAGAAAAACGACCAGTTTATCTAGTAAAAGAATTGTATCGAGAAAAGCTGCCGACTAAAAAGAAAACGGACAAGTTTCATATAATCGGAAAAAGCAAACACAAAACCAAAATAGAGCCAAGGTTTATTTATTAAGGGAGGATTAAATGGCGATTGTTAAATTTTCAAATAATGAATTGTATAAACTTTTTGCAGTATATAGTGATTTTAAAGAGGACCAAGGAATCGAGATAGACACCAGCAGACTTAAAAGCGTTGATGAGGTTTCTGTTCCTAAAACGAATGAAAAGATTGTTATGATTGATACAAGAGGTACAGATGGATTCCCTTATCAGGATATTGTAACATTGCCTATCCAAGAAGTGATTTACAGATTAGCTGGAAGTAATGCCGAGGTTAAACCGGTCATAGCAAAATTCTCAAGTAATGAGTTATATAAGGACTACGCTGGGTATAACGACCTTGAAAAAGACCAGGGAATCGAGATAGATTTAAGTAAACTTAAATGTATAGACGAAACGATTAATCCAGCAACAAAAGAGAGATTCGTTACAATTACAACAAAAGGTGCTAACAAAGCTAATGCCCCTAAAATAAGTGAATGTTCTATTATGATTCCTTTTAGAGGCGATAATAGTTATCCCATTCAAGATTGTGTAAGTTTATCTATTCAAGAAGTTCTTAATAGACTGGTCGGAAAATAATTTTAAAGTTTTTTGTTTACAATAATCTTGCCATAGAAGAAGGAATAAGCGATGACTGCAAAGAATAAAATCGTTTTAGAAAATCAGTTGCTTTCTTATCTTAGCTATTACTCTCACGATGAGAGGGTTAGACAGATTAAAAAAGCGTATCCCGAAAACAAAACCGAATACTCTTGGTCAACTTCAACAGATTATCCAAATACAACTTGGAATTATTTTACAATCGACAATAAAACTAACATGAAGGAAGTAAACACTAAATGAATTCAACTATCTTAACGTTAGTGCTACCACAGATATAACTTTATGCTAAAAACAATAAAATACCCTAAAATCTTAATTTTTAGTTTACTTATATAAAATAATTATATATAATTTATTTATATATTAACTAAAAGGAGAGTCTCATGAAAAAATACACTAAAGATAAAAAGCAAATTGTCGATTCTTTAATCAGAGAATCCTACAAAGAATACGGTTGCCCGAAAAAACCTACTACGGAAAAGGAAGCATCTGCAAAGTTTCTTTGCTATAAGCTTTATATCGAAGGGTTTGTTGATATGCTTTTTAGTTGCTTAAATACTCAATCTTTTGAAAAAGATTTTGTAGAGATTATGCATGGCCGGAATTACGATACAGCACCCTTCGGTCAGTATTTGTGGAAAATTTACTCTACTAAAAAAGGAGGAAAAACCTTCACAGCTAAATACATACGTTTAATTGTAGATGCTATTATGCAGTATGTTAGCACAAATTATTATAAGAAAATGTTTGATAACAATATGAATCTTTTAAAAGAAGGTCTTGGCTCTGAAGGTATAGCTGAGGGAAAGGTCTGCGAATGAAAAAATACGTCAAAGAAAAGAAACGAATCGTTAAAGCTATCTTAGATGAAAATATAGCGGAGGATAACATCTGGACAGACGAATTTAAAACGTATGTCGAAAATTTTGTTGATTCTCTGTTTGATGCCCTAGGCACTAAAGAATTAAAAGATGGATTTGTAGAAAATATGAAAGACTCTGACTATGATATGCATCCTTTTAGTGAGTATCTATGGGTATTATTTCATGGCAAATATGAGGAAGAGCCTAACGCAAAACAGTTAATGATTCAAGCCATTGTGGATGACGTAAGTAGTAACTTTTATAAAAAGTGGGCTGAAAGCTATATGGGATTTTTAGATTGGTTTTTTAGTGGCGAAAAGCAACTTCTAAAACATAAAAAGATTCCGGTAACACTCACAATAGAGAAAATCAGCAAACACGTCTCAAATATCGAACTGGAAAGCATAGAGGAGGATGATGCAGATGAATAATAGCTTTCGGGAAGTGAATAAAAATTTTATCATTCTTATGGCACTAAACCAGACTTCTTATAGTCCGGAGTTTAAGCAATTTGTTACAGATTTTGTTGATATTCTTTTCAGTGAATTTTTACCTTGCACATCATCCATTTTAAATACAGTCTCTTTAGAGAAAGGTGATTTTATAGAAGTAGAATTTTGGTCATGGGCGGGATATCAATTAGTTAAGATTTTCCATCTGCCTGTTGAAAAGCAAAATGATGCTGCACTCGCTTTCAATGATGTTTTAAGATATAAAATATCGTCTTATGATTTAAAGCATGATGCTGATGAAGCTTGGAAAAAGTTTTTAGAAATTTGTGGTTAAAATTTCTCTTTTTTAATATTTTTAGTTTACTTTTATAAAAATTTTATATATAATAAAATTATAAAGTAAATTAAAAAAGAGGAGAAAGTTATGAATTTATTGAATTGGAAACCTGAAAATCAAGAATTAAACAGTGACAATTTTAACATGATTGTCGCT
>Ga0265301_10000476_pt1 | contig 59523 bp, 58 predicted proteins | sample AusTroGonzalo_MG_2_FD_193488 | JGI IMG/M metagenome (GOLD analysis project Ga0265301, IMG submission 193488) | Bovine rumen microbial communities from tropical cattle in Woodstock, Queensland, Australia - Gonzalo_04 | ecosystem: Host-associated > Mammals > Digestive system > Stomach > Rumen ... | reverse complement strand
TATGAGGTAAGAGAAATGTCCTGCGGCTGAGAGTTTTCTCTAACCTCTAACCTCTCACCACTCACTTCTATCTTATCGAGCAGTTCTGTGAGTTGTTTGCCTAAGAATGAACTGATGATGGCTGGAGGTGCCTCATTGCCTCCTAAGCGATGGGCATTGGTCGCACTCATGATCGAGGCCTTCAACAGTCCGTTATGACGATACACAGCCATCAGCGTCTCCACGATGAAGGTTACGAAACGCAGATTCTCCTCTGGGGTCTTTCCCGGAGCATGGAGGAGGGTGGTCTTACCCTCATGTTCAGCCGTCAGACTCCAGTTGTTATGCTTACCAGATCCGTTGATGCCATCGAAAGGCTTCTCATGCAGGAGCACGCGGAACCCATGGTTACGAGCCACGCGCTTCATGAGTGACATCAACAGCATGTTATGATCGACGGCGAGGTTACACTCCTCGAAGATGGGGGCTAACTCAAACTGGTTGGGTGCTACCTCATTATGGCGTGTCTTACAGGGGATGGCGAGTTCTAAGGCCTGGATCTCTAAATCCTTCATAAAGGCCTGCACACGATCAGGGATGGTACCGAAATAGTGGTCGTCCATCTGCTGGTTCTTCGCACTCTCATGACCCATCAGGGTACGACCTGTCATCAACAGGTCAGGACGGGCGGAGTAGAGGCCTTCATCCACGAGGAAATACTCCTGTTCCCAACCCAAATTCACCTGCACCTTCTTCACATCGTTATAGAACAGCGAGCACACTTCCTGGGCCGCCTTGTTGACAGCATGGAGCGAGCGCAACAGAGGAGCCTTATAGTCAAGGGCCTCACCAGTGTAGGCGATGAAGATGGTGGGGATACAGAGGGTGTCGTCGATGATGAACACAGGTGACGTGGGATCCCAGGCTGAATACCCGCGGGCCTCGAATGTATTCCTGATACCACCGTTGGGGAACGAAGAGGCATCAGGCTCCTGCTGTACGAGCAGTTTGCCACTGAAGTTCTCCACCATACCTCCCTTACCATCGTGTTCCACGAAGGCATCGTGCTTCTCGGCAGTACCCTCTGTGAGTGGCTGGAACCAGTGGGTATAGTGGGTGGCACCCATCTCTAAGGCCCACTGTTTCATACCCTTGGCCACAGCATCAGCGATGCTGCGGTCCAGACGCGCACCATTGTCCATCACGTCGATCATCTGATTATAGACATCGGCGGGCAGGTACTTATACATCTTCTCACGGTTGAAGACATACTTGCCGAAATACTCGGAGGGTCGCTCAGAGGGGGCTTTCACCTCGATGGCCTTTTTCTTGAAGGCCTCTTCCACGACTTGGAATCTAAGAAGGTTTGACATATTTTTCTGGTTATTTTAAGTTTGCGTTAATCAATAAATCGGTTGAGGATATCCGTATAACTGTCGATACGACGGTCACGCAGGAAGGGCCACCAGCGACGCACCTGTTCGGAGTGGTCCATATCCATCTCTACGATGATGCTCTCCTCGTCGTCATCACAGGCCTCATAGACGATCTCTCCCTGAGGACCAGCCACGAAGGAGGTACCCCAGAACTGGATGCCGTTGGTCTGACCACTGGGGTCAGGCTCATGGCCCACACGATTCACAGCAATCACAGGCAGTCCATTGGCCACGGCATGACCTCTCATCACGGTCTGCCAGGCACGTCTCTGTCGCTGTTGTTCCTCAGGCGTGTCACTCGACTCATAGCCGATGGCCGTGGGGTAGATAAGCAGTTCTGCGCCCTGCAAGGCCATCAGACGGGCGGCCTCAGGGTACCACTGATCCCAACAGACCATCACACCCAGACAACCTACAGAGGTCTGGATGGGGTGGAAGCCTAAGTCACCAGGGGTGAAGTAGAACTTCTCGTAATACGCTGGGTCATCGGGGATATGCATCTTCCGATAGGTACCTGCGATGCTGCCATCCTTCTCCAAGACAACGGCTGTGTTATGGTAGAGCCCTGGAGCACGCTTCTCGAACAGGGAGGTGACGATCACCACCCCGAACTTCTGGGCCAGTTCCCCATAGAACTGTGTCGAAGGCCCTGGGATGGTCTCTGCGAGGTCGAAGTTATTGACATCTTCTGTCTGGCAGAAGTAGAGCGAGTTGTGCAGTTCCTGAAGCACAATGAGTTCAGCGCCCCGTTTGGCGAGGTCTCTGATGCCCTCTCCCAACCGCAGCAGGTTGTCGCGTGTGTCAGCAGTGTTGTGCTGCTGCAGGAATCCTATCTTCATTTCTCTCATGAATGTTTAATCTTTAATGTTTAATGTTTAATGTCCCGGGTACTGCATGGTACAACAATGGAGCGAGCCATGTTGTTTGATGATACTTCTACAGTCGATGCCAACGATCTCCCTGTCAGGGAAGGCCTCACCGATCAGTCGCAGGGCCTCAGCATCGAGGTCTGGCTGGTCGTAGGTAGGACAGAGCACAGCCCCATTGATCACGAGTAAGTTCGCGTAGGTGGCAGGCAGTCGCTCGCCCTCAAAGAGGATAGGGCGGGGCATAGGCAACTTCAAAAGCCTGTAGGGCTTGCCCTCCAGGGTGCGGAACGTCTTCAGTTGATCCTCCATCAGTCTCAGGTCCTCATACTGCTCGTCCTCTGGGTCATCACAGCCTATATATAATAAGGTGTCGTCAGGACAAACGCGCACTAAGGTGTCGATATGTCCGTCTGTATCGTCGCCTGTCAGATGGCCATGGTCGATCCAGAGGATCCTTTCAGCGCAGAGTTCCTGTTTCAGGCGTGCCTCGATCTCTGCCTGAGACAAAGGCTGGTTGCGATGAGGCGCCAACAGACAACAGGATGTCGTGAATATCGTCCCTTTTCCGTCACTCTCTATCGAACCTCCTTCTAATACGAAGTCTAAACAGTCGATATATTCCCCTGAGATCTTTCCCTCGTCATAGAGCCTGCGATTGATGGCGTTGTCGAGTTCCGCAGGGAACTTCTCGCCCCAACCATTAAACTTGAAATCGAGCAATCGCCTACCTCCTTGGTCATCCACCAATGAGATAAACCCATGATCACGCGCCCAGGTGTCGTTAGAAGGCTCTCCCACGATAAGAAGATCCTCCCTTTTCCTGATCTCGCGGGCCATCTCCTCGTAGGTGGCCGTGATCTCCTCCAACATAGGTGCCCAGTCTGTTTTTGCGTGCGGCCATGTCAGCTGCACGCATTCCTGTGGCTCCCATTCAGCGGGTAATCGCCAGCCCTGTGAGTTGTTTTTTGTGCCCAAATTCAAAAATTTGCTGCAAAGGTACAAAATAACTGAGAATAATTTGTAATTTTGCAGCAAATTTTGAGATCTGCGCTCATGTTAGAGGTCAAGGATGCCACCATCTCCATCGGAGGGAAAACGCTCGTCAAAGGACTATCGCTGATCGCGAGGGACGGACAGATCACCTGTATCACAGGGTCGGAAGGCTCTGGGAAGACCACCTTTCTGCGTACGCTGATGGGTTTTCTGCCTGTGGAGGCTGGATTCGTGAGTGTCGATGGCGAACTGCTGACCATCGATTCTGCCCATGCCTTCCGCACGCTGATGATCTATCTGCCTCAGGAGATACAGGCGCTGGCTCACCAGTTGAAAGCCCCTGAGGCGCCTGTCTGTGAGGCGGATGAGTATGGTGTGTGGAATGCCACACTGCCCTCTGCTGTGAAAGAGCAGCAGCCAGAGCCCCTCTCGCCTGAGGCCATCTTCCAACTGGCTGAGAAGACCATCCTTGAAGCCCCTGACAAGCCCATCGTGATTGCAGACGAACCTGCTGCCCACCTGACACCAGAACTGACAGAGCAACTGTATGAATTGTTGCGCCAGCAGAAAGAAGCAGGCAAGACCGTACTGATCGCCACGCGCAAGCCCCAGTTGCTCTCGCGGGCGGATCTGGTTCTTAACTTAGACACATTCAGACAATGAACACAGGATTACTATTACATACCCTATTAGGTTTGCTCCTGCTTGTGATACCTGCAGGACTGCTCTATTTCTTGGAACGCCCCATGCTTAAGAACTTTGGCATCGCCATTGTGCGTATGATCATCCAGTTGGCAGTGCTCTGCCTTGTAGTGTGGGGGCTGATACGCGTCGATAGCCCTTGGCTCCTGATCTTATGGCTTCTCGCCATCGCTGCCTATTCAGGCTGGATTGTAGTGAAACGTTGTAAGCAGGAGGTTAAGAAGTTGATGCTGCCTGTCAGCGCTGGTTTGCTGATAGGTGTGTCGCTGATCGCCTTCTGGCTCTTAGGACTGGTATTCCCTGTACGCATCTTCGATCCCCATTGGTTCGTGCCTGTGACAGCCCTATTGATGGGTCATGCCACAGCGATGATGATCCGTGGTCTGAGCACTTATCTCTCTGCTCTGCAGGCAGACGAACAGCAGTACGAGTTCCTGCGAGGCAATGGTCTGGCCCACTTCAAGGCCCTCCAGCCTTTCCTGCGTCGCAGTCTGTTGGCCGTCATTTCCCCCACAGTTGCCAACCTCTCTGTATTGGGTCTCACCTCAATGCCCTTGTTGCTGGTTGGTATTCTCCTTGGGGGCATCTCTCCCCTCCATGCCTTCCTCCTGATGATAGGCATGATCGCAGGCTGCGTCTCTGCCTCCGTCTTATCTATGGCTCTATCCATTTTCTGCTATGAATTATCTCAGCGTCATATCCGACAAACAGCAGCGTAAGGTGTGGTGGCGGGCCTTTCGCATCTGGCAACGCAGGCCCCACGAACTGGCTCCGCTGAAGGAGGAACAGCATGTGTGCGCCTCCTGTGGCACCAGTTTCGTGGGTAACTATTGTCCGCGATGCGGACAGTCTGCCAAGATAGGACGTTTCTCCTTCAAAAAGGCCCTGTTGCTCTTCCTCGACGTGTGGGGACTGGGCAATCGTGGCATGTTCCGTAGCATCCGCGACCTGATGTTGCGCCCTGGCTATATGATCCGCGATTATATCGGTGGCATGCAGACGGCCTATTTCCCGCCTTTCAAGATGTTCTTCCTGTTGGCGGCTCTGGCATTGGTCATCGAACATGGTTTTAACCTCACGGAGGATGAGGAGACTGTCAAAGAGGAAGCCCCAAAAGAAAAAGTTGCCAAGAAAGATCTTGTCAAAGAAGAACTCGCCAAGGAAGGAATCAAAATGGAATGGTCTGATGCCTCCAAGGAAGAGCCCATCCATATCAATGGCCAGGATATGGAGAAACCGATGTATCAGGCAGGCTGGAAGTTCGCCAAGACGATGAACACACTGAGAAAGAAGAACCCGGCGATCTTCGCCCTCCTGACACTGCTGCTCTTCTCCATGCCGTTGTTCTATTTCTTCCGTAAGGCCCCAGCGATACCAGACCTTCATTTCCCGGAGTTCTTCGTGGCACTGGTCTATACGGCCAATATGTACTCGATCTATTCGACTGCGGGTAATCTGCTGAATTCTGGTATCCTGAAGTTGATCGCCGTGCTAATGGTCTTCGTGGCCCTGAAACAGTTCTCCGGCTACTCCAAGCGTCGCGTGCTGGGCTATATGATGCTGAGCGGCATTCTGTCTGCGGTGATCATGATTATTCTGGCGGCTGTGGTTATTTCGTACCTATATGTGTCAATATCTAAATAATATGAAGCGATTCAACATACTGTTTGGTGCCCTGGCGATGGTGATGCTGTCGTGTCAGGGTCAGCCCCAGCCGAAGACCAAGGCTATAGTGATGTACGAGCAACCTGCTCCCCTGAAGGATCGTCCAGAACAGATCCTCTACAAAACAGGTTTCACCATCTCGTATAATCGTGAGACGAAGAATCCCAACTGGGTGGCCTGGCATCTGACGGAGGGACATACGAAGGGACCTTACCAGCGCAAACAGGAGGTGTTCTCTGAGGATCCGGAGGTGAACACGCCTCGCGCCACGAACAGTGACTACTATAACTCGCGCTACGATCGTGGGCACATGTGTCCTGCTGGCGATAACAAGTGGGACAAGGAGACGATGCGCGAGTCGTTCCTCTTTACGAATGTTTGTCCGCAGAACCATGGACTGAACAAGTACGAGTGGAACGATCTGGAGATCCTCTGTCGTGAGTGGGCGCGGGAATATGGGGCGATTGATATCGTCTGTGGACCTATCTACTCGTCAGCAGCCGACAGGTTCAGGGTGGGCAATACCAACGCTGATGCACCCAAGACCATCGGACGTAATAAGGTGTGGGTGCCTGAGGCCTTCTTCAAGGTGATCCTCTGTCGCAAGGGCAATCCCAAGGCCATCGGCTTTATCTATCGCAACGAGGGTGTGAAGCAGACGATGGAGGAGGCTGTGCGCACAGTGGATGAGATCGAAGAACTCACAGGCATCGATTTCTTCCCTGCACTCGATGACCAGGTAGAGGACCGGATAGAGGCCAGAGCCCGTCTAAGTGACTGGTAAAACGTTAATTTTTAATGTTTAATCTTTAATTTTTAATGTTTAATCTTTAATTTTTAATGTTTAATCTTTAATTTTTAATTTTTTCTTCGTACCTTTGCAGCGTGAAAATCAAAGAAGTGCTGAGCGCCCTTGAACGTTTCGCGCCTCTGCCCTTGCAGGAAAGTTGGGATAATGCTGGCTTGCAGGTTGGACTGACAGAGACGGAGGTTTCAGGGGCATTATTGTGTCTGGACGTCAATGAGAAGATCGTTGACGAGGCCATCGCGAAGGGCTGCAACCTGGTTGTCAGCCACCATCCGCTGTTGTTCAGGGGACTGAAGACGATCAGTGACCTGACAGATGTGCAGCGGACGGTCAGAAAGGCCATCCAGGGCAATGTCGCTGTGATCTCCATGCATACGAACATGGATAATGCCCAAGGTGGGGTGAACCTCCGCATCGCCCAGAAATTAGGGCTGAAGGATGTGCGCCTGATGGCCCCGAAGACCATCGATGGCGTAGAGGCGGGGAGTGGTGTGAAGGGTCTGCTTGTTGAACCCATGGCCGCTGATGATTTCATCCTGAAGGTGAAGAAGACGTTTGGCGTGGAGTGCGCGATGTGCAACGAACTGTTGCGCCGTCCTGTGCAGAAGGTGGCCATCTGTGGTGGGGCAGGGGATTTCCTGCTCGATGAGGCTGTGAAGACTGGCGCAGATGCCTTTATCACGGGTGAGATGCACTACCACCAGTATTTCGGCTATGAGCAGCAGATCCAGATCTGTGTCATCGGCCACTATCAGAGCGAGCAATTCACGGCTGAACTCTTCCGCGATATCATCGAAAGGGGGTGCCCAGGCGTTCAGACCTACATCGCAGAGACGAATACGAATCCAATACTCTATCTCTGAAATTTAATGTATAATGTTTAATTTTTTAATATAAATAGTTATGGCAAAGAAAGATCCCACAGATTTGTCAGTGGAAGAGAAGCTGAAGACCCTTTATCAGCTTCAGGCCGCCCTCTCATCCATCGATGAGAAGCGTGCCCTGAGAGGCGAACTGCCTCTGGAAGTACAGGACCTCGAGGACGAGATCGAAGGTCTGACCACTCGTGTTGATAAGATCAAGAACGAGATCGATGAGTTCCAGCGTGCCATCACCCAGAAGAAGGGTGAGATCGCTGATGCTGAGGCCAGTGTGGCTCGTTACAAGAACCAGTTGGACGATGTGAAGAACAACCGTGAGTACGATACCCTCTCGAAGGAGATCGAGTTCCAGACACTCGAGATTGAGCTCTGCAACAAGAAGATCCGCGAGGCTAACACCCGTATCCAGGAAAAGCAGAACGAACTGGTAGCCAACGAGGAAGTGATCAAGGAGCGTCAGGGCGACCTCGATGTAAAGAAGAGCGAACTCGACGAGATCATGACAGAGACTCGTGCTGAGGAGGAGAAACTGAAGGAGAAGGTGAAGGAACTCGAGGCTAAGATCGAGAGTCGTCTGCTCACCTCTTTCAAGCGTATCCGCAAGAACGCCCGCAATGGTCTGGGCGTGGTGTATGTGCAGCGCGATGCCTGTGGTGGTTGCTTCAACAAGATCCCGCCCCAGCGTCAGTTGGACATCAAGATGCACAAGAAGATCATCGTCTGCGAGTACTGTGGTCGTATCCTGATTGACCCCGAGTTGGCAGGCGTGAAGATCGACAAGGTGACAGGTGAGGAGAAGAAACCTCGCAAGCGTTCCATTCGCAAGACGGCTACGTCGAAGAAGACGACAGATGCCAGCGACATGGATTAATTGTCATAATAATTCGTAGTCAGGCAACTGCTCGAGGAAGACATAGGTCTGTTGCTCATAGTCCATCTTGCAACAGACATGTTGGAGGCCGTTGCTGACCACGAGATAATCCACTTTCAGCAGAAGATTGTAGGCCGAGATCTGGTCGAAAATCTTCTGCTGAAGTGGTATAGTAGGGGCTTTGTATTCCACAATCATACGGGGCTGGAGGGTCTGCGTATATAATAAGGTGTCGCAGCGCAGTTTCTTGTCCCCTACCTTCAGTTCCACCTCGTTGGCGAGCAGGCTCTTGGGGTATCGTTTGACCTCCACGAGATAGTGCACGAAATGCTGGCGCACCCATTCCTCAGGTGTCAAAGCCACGTATTTTCGACGCAGAAAGTCGAAAATCTGGCGTTTTTCACCCCTCTCAGTGATTTTTATGGGGTATGGAGGTAGATTTAATCGATACATTTTATTATCTTTTGATAACTTAGGCTGCATCTCGGAAATAAAAATAATCGCGATTATTTTGTATTTCGCTCGATTTGCACTAACTTTGCACCGCAAAAGTACAAATAATATCCGAAAAAGCATCATGGCAGAGGCAAAAAATGTCACTTTCGATAGTATCATCCACGATCTGGAGGCGCGAAAGTTCGTGCCCGTCTATTATCTGATGGGTGACGAGGCCTACTATATCGACAAGATTGCCGACTATATTGCAGAGCATGTTTTGCAGCCTGAGGAGCGCGATTTTAACCAGACGATCCTCTTTGGTTCGGATGTGACGGCTGCTCAGATTGCTGACTATGCCCGTCGATATCCCATGATGTCTGAATACCAGGTGATCATCGTCAAAGAGGCCCAGAATATCAAGAATACCGATGCGTTAGCCCAGTATTTCAAGGCGCCCATGCCCTCTACGATCCTGGTGATGTGCCATAAAAATGGCTCGGTGGATGGTCGGAAAAAGGAATATGTGAAGGCAATTCAGGCCGCTGGCGTGCTTTTCGAGAGCAAAAAACTCAAGGAAAGAGAACTTCCAGCCTTCATTGAGAACTATCTGAAGGCTAAAAATGTCAGTATTGATGCGAAATCCACCCAGATGATTGCCGATAATATCGGTTCAGACCTGAGTCGATTGACTGGAGAACTGGATAAGGTGATGCTGTCGTTGCCTGAGGATAACAAGAAAGTGACGCCCCAGGTGGTGGAGGATCAGATAGGGGTGAGCAAGGAGTTCAATGGTTATGAGCTTCGCGATGCCATTGTGAACAGAAATATCTATAAGGCAAACCTCATCATCAAATATTTTGACGAAAATCCGAAGGCGGGTAGCATCTACTCTTTTCTCCCGTTGCTCTTTAATTACTTTCAGAATCTGATGATCGCGTATTATGCACCGAATAATAAGAGTCAGGAAGCAGTGGCAGAGTGGTTGGAATTCAGATCTCCATGGGCTGCCAAGGACTACATGACTGGCATGCGAAATTACGCTGCGATGAAAGTGATGCAGATTATTTCCAAGATACGTGAGATTGATGCCAAAAGTAAGGGATTGGACAACCCAAATACCCCTCCAGGGGAGTTGATGAAGGAACTGATTTTTTACATTTTGCATTAAATCAGGTCTGTTTTTTCTCTAGAATTTCTAAAAATCGCGCTTTTCAGGAGCGCTTTTTTTAGCCCCTTTTGCCGATAAAAACAGGGCTTTCCGAGGATTCCTGACCCCTCAAAACTCGCGTATTTCCAGAATTCCCTAAAATGGTACAGAATTCGTGAGAAATGAAGAATTTTAGTGTTTTGAGAGTCTTGATTTTTGGCTTTCACATTCGTTAAGATTTAAGATGCTGACATTATCTTTGTGAAGTCAAATCCGAAGCGTAAACTATTTGTCTTTGTAATCACGAATTCGTTGTTTTGAAATTAAATATACATCATTAAATATTAAAATTTAATCTTGAATATTTAGTTTCAGAGTTTTATAAACATGAATATTCAAGTGTCTATTTACACTTTAAATATCTAAAAATCAGTTATTTAGTTGTTAAAGTAAAGAAATTGATGTGAAAGACATGCTATTTACAGATCAAAATAGTGAATATCACTTAATAATTGGAACTATAATATATAATTATCACATTTATACCCAGTTAATTGCGAAATATCCTTCAATAGAGGCTTATAGTTGCTTTATGAATGTAAATTCGAATTTGTAGTTATAAACCTGAAGATTTATCAATTGCCTTATTTGAAGTTTAAAATTCTGAATCATAAATCAAAAGTTTAAAAATCTAAATTCTTGCTACATTTCTTGCACAATTCAAAATTTTGCTTTAACTTTGTAAACTGAAAGAAAAACGGGCTATTTTGCCCAAAATTTGTATCATTAACAACATGAAGGATCGAATCAGACAGATTATGGAGTCTCGTCAGATGACTCAATCAGAGTTCGCCGACTATATTGAGTTGGCACCAGCCACCCTTAGTAGTATCTTCAATGGACGTACCCGCCCTACCCTGAATGTGGTGGAAGCTCTCAAAAAGAAAATTCCTAACATCAACATGGAGTGGCTCATGTTTGGTATTGGTGACATGTATCAGTCTGGTTCGGCCCCTTCAGAACCCACCCTGCCCCAGGAGAGTCAGGGCTCAGATTTACGTCATCAGGTTCAAAATCCGATGCTCGATTTTGATGCATCCCCTGCTCCTACCCCTCAAAATTCCTCTTCACCCACCTATAATTCTAATAGTGTACGTCCTACACGATTGGATTTGGTACGCGAAGAAATCAAAAACCTTGACAAACCACAGCGTAGAGTCATGGAAATCCGTGTCTTTTACGATGACCAGACCTGGGAAACCTTCATCCCCGCCAAGAAATGAAGGGCACAGTAGGGCCTGGCCCCTTTGTGCCCCTGATTTCTGAGGGCACAAAGGGGCCAGGCCCTACTGTGCCCTTCATGCCCAAGATCATCCTGCAAGGCAAATATTTATTCATGTAGGATTATTATTTGCGGAATAATTTGTATCTTTGCGGCCAAATACGCAAAAAAATGAAGAAATATGTATTAGACCTGCGGGTGGTTTCTGTGGAGCAGATCCATGCACGCTATGTGCTGATCAAGCTCACAGACGACCAGAAACTCCCTAAGATGCTGCCAGGACAGTTTGTGGAGGTGCGTGTGGATGGTTCTCCCACCACTTTCCTGCGCAGACCTATCTCCATTAACTACGTGGATCGCGAGAACAACGAGCTCTGGCTCCTCATTGCCACCGTTGGTGATGGCACGCGTCAGTTAGCCCAACTCCAATCAGGCGATCTCTTGAACTGTATTCTCCCCTTAGGCAATGGCTTTAAGGGCACATTAGGGCCAGGCCCCTTTGTGCCCCCAGAAGTCAGGGGCACAAAGGGGCCTGGCCCTAATGTGCCCTTGCTGATTGGTGGTGGTGTAGGAGTAGCACCCCTGCTCTATTTGGGGGCAGAGATGGCTAAAAACGGCATCACACCCACCTTTCTCTTAGGAGCACGCACGAAAAACGATCTCCTGATGCTCGAGGAATTTAAAAAGTACGGGCGCGTATTGATAACCACGGAAGATGGTTCTGAGGGTGAGAAAGGCTTTGTGACCAACCATTCCCTGCTCCAGCAAGAGCATTTTGATCACATCTATACCTGTGGTCCTACACCTATGATGAAGGCTGTGGCTCGCTATGCCAAGCAGACCAATATAGACTGTGAGGTATCTCTTGAGAACATGATGGCCTGTGGCCTCGGTGCCTGTCTCTGTTGTGTGGAAAAGACGGTCGATGGCAATCTCTGTGTCTGCAAAGATGGTCCGGTGTTTAATATCAATCAATTACTATGGCAAATTTAGAAGTCAAGATAGGCGCTTTGTCGCTGAAAAACCCTGTGATGACGGCCTCAGGCACCTTTGGCTATGGCCTGGAGTTTGCTGATTTCATGCCCCTGGATGGCATTGGCGGTATCATTGTGAAGGGCACGACCCTGAAGCCCCGTGAGGGCAATGACTATCCTCGTATGGCCGAGACAGCCTCTGGCATGCTCAACTGCGTGGGCCTGCAGAACAAGGGCGTCGATTATTTCTGTGAACATATCTACCCCCAGATCAAGGACATCGATACGAACATGATCGTCAATGTCAGTGGTTCCTCGCCAGAGGATTATGCCGCCTGTGCAGCCAAAATAGATGCTCTGGATAAGATCCCAGCCATCGAACTGAACATCTCCTGTCCGAATGTCAAGGATGGTGGTATGGCCTTTGGCGTCACCTGTGCAGGAGCCTCGAGTGTGGTCAAGGCAGTACGTCAGGCTTATCATAAGACGTTGATTGTCAAGCTATCGCCGAATGTTACGGATATCACTGAGATCGCTCGTGCAGTCGAGGCAGAGGGGGCAGACAGTGTCTCGCTTATCAACACGCTGATGGGTATGGCCATCGATATCGAAAAGCGTAAGAAAGTGCTCTCGATAGGTACGGGTGGCCTTTCAGGTCCTGCAATCAAACCAGTAGCCTTGCGCATGGTCTATCAGGTTGCCAAGGCTGTGAAGATACCTGTCATTGGTCTGGGAGGTATCAGCAGTGCGAAAGATGCCATCGAGTTCCTCATGGCGGGAGCCACAGCCATCGAAATCGGTACCGCCAATTTCCTCGATCCAGCGATTTCCATTAAAGTCCGGGATGGCATTGATCAATGGCTTGATGCTCATGGATGTGCTTCCATCCAGGAAATCATAGGAGTCTTATAAGGGCACAAAGGGGCCTGGCCCTAATGTGCCCTAAAATCAGAGGGCTGCCAATCGGCAGCCCTCAACCAACACAAAAACTAAACTAGACTTAACTAAAGCATATAAGGATTTTCACAAACCCTTGAATGCGATGCAAAAATACGAACTCTTTTTTATATCTCCAAATTTTTATAACACTTTTTTGCAAATAGAGTTCATTTTCTATAAAATAAAAGAGTTTTTCTGTAAAATAGCGTCTAAAATGACCATGGCAGCCATGGCTTCCACCACAGGCACAGCCCTGGGCAACACACAGGGATCATGCCTTCCACGAGCCTTCAAGGTAGTGGCATTCCCCTCCTTATCCACCGTTTCCTGTTCCTGCAGGATGGTGGCTACAGGTTTGAAGGCCACCCGGAAATAGATGTCCTGTCCATTGGAAATACCCCCTTGGATACCTCCACTATGGTTAGTGACGGTGGTGATGGCAGGGGATTGCAAATCCCCTGCAACAGGCCCTGCAACAGAGGCCGAAGGCACAAAGATATCGTTCTGTTCCGATCCTCTGGCAGTGACCCCGGCAAAGCCCTCGCCATACTCAAAACCCTTCACGGCATTGATACTCAGCATTGCAGAACCCAACACAGCATGCAGTTTTCCGAACTCAGGTTCACCTAAGCCAACAGGACAACCCTTAATCACACAGGTAATCACACCTCCGATGGTATCTCCCTCAGCCTTCACAGTCTCGATGAGCCTGATCATCTCCTCTGCCTTGGCAGGATCAGGACAGCGCACAGCATTACTCTCCGTGAGACTCAGGTCATAGCGCTTGTAGTCCCTGTCCAGGGCGATATCCCCCACTTGGGAGGTATAGGCCTGTACAGAGATTCCTTTCTGTCGAAGCACTAATTTGGCCAACGCCCCAGCCACCACTCTGCTGATGGTGATGCGGGCAGATGATCTGCCACCACCCCGATGGTCTCTGATGCCATATTTCTCCTGATAGGTATAGTCCGCATGCGAGGGTCTGAACAGACAACGCATGTTTTCGTAGTCCTGCGAGTGCTGGTTGGTGTTGCGCACGATAAACCCAATGGGGCAACCTGTCGATTTCCCCTCAAACACCCCACTGAGCAGTTCCACTTGATCAGCCTCCTGACGCGAAGTTGTGATACTGCTCTGCCCAGGTCTCCTGCGATTCAGTTCCCCCTGGATAAAGTCCAGATCGATGTCTATGCCAGCAGGCATTCCATCCACCACACCTCCGATAGCCTCGCCATGGCTCTCCCCAAAGGTCGTCAGCCTAAATATCCTACCGAAAGAATTCATTAATTTTTAATGTTTTCTGAAATATAATGTTTAATGTCCGCAACAATCGCCCCCATGGCATCCGCCTTCGTGATGTCCGCATCCACCTTCTTTGTGGTGTCCACAGCCCTCACAGCCACCAGTGAGTTTCTTAATCAGATGCTGGATCTCTTCGTCAGTAGCCTCACGATTCTCACGTACCTCTCCGATAAAGTTCAGGGCTTTGCCGGCCAGAGGGTGATTCGTATCGAGTGTCACGCCATCGGCTTCCACTTTCTTCACCTGAGCCATAAACCGATGGTCCTCATTGTCCATCAGGGTAATCACAGCCCCCTCGAAGATATTCTCGTCATCAAACTTCCCATCCACCATAAAGGTCTCACGTGGCATCTTATGCATCCCAGCGGGTTCGTAGTCTCCAAAAGCCTGTGCAGGCTGCAGGGTAAAGTCGAACTTGTTGCCCTTCTCCACGCCCATCATTTGTTCTTCGAACGCATCCAGTGCAATCCCAAAGCCTGTGATCAACTCAAAGGGCCTTTCCTCCCCAGTCTGTTCCTCCAGGGTTTTCTCCCCGTCCTTCACTGAGTACAACTCATACACCACAGACAAAAATCTATTCTTTTTCTCTTCCATTTTCTTATACCTTATATAATATATATAGTAATTTGGGCACAAAGGTAAGCATTTATTTTTATTCTGCCTAATTATCTTACTTTTTTCTTCCATCGTCCCTGGGGCATCAAACGTCTCTTGGCTTATGAAGTTTTTATCTGTGCTATGGTTGAGCCCCTTTCCAAGGGGCGGCGCAAGCAGGGATGTAGGAAAAGATGGCTCGCCCGTAGGGCATAGGCTTTGCGAGCCATACCAAAACTCTGAAAAATGTCGGTTTCCGCATTTTTCAGTTAAGCCCCTGCCCTGGAGAGGGCAAAGGGGTTTGGGGATAAGGTTGAAGCCCCTTCTTATGAAGAAGGGGTTGGGGTTGATGGAGGATTTGCAGCCTCAGGCTGCATAAAAATGGGGTTTTAGGGGCTATCCCCTTAGTTTGTTGACACAGGTCAACTAAAATACTGTTATCGCACACAATTTGATAAAATTGCTTGCGAGAGTGCAAAAATCGCCGTACCTTTGCAGCGTCAAAACAAACAAAGACGCCCGTAAAAACGGGAAGGATAACATTATTAAAGTAGGGGCGGAAATGACACAGCCGCTCTGAGTAAAGAAAAGAAAGGGTAAAAAGATGAAAAAGATGTTTTTGACGTTAGTAGCAATGCTGAGTATGACAACCGCATTCGCTGAAGGTGAGACTGCAAACAGTGTAAACAACGTGGAGGCTTACGTTCTGAATGTAAATATGAATAAGCTTTCCAAAGCACTGGATCTGGCAGACGACCAGAAAGAGGCCGTTGCTGACATTCACCACACATTCGCCAGTGAGCTGATGTTTGCTGCACAGTACAGCAACAACGACCGTAAGGCACTTCTGGCCCGTGCTATCGACAACGATGTGAAGTGGATGCGCTATGTCCTCAACGAGAAGCAGATGCGTACCTATCTCATGCTGCTGAACACCACCATGAACAACCGTGGTCTGAACGAGTAAGAAAAGTTAGTAATTTTAATTGAATTGAATCTCCTCGGCAACCTGCCGGGGAGATTTTTTCTTTAAAATTTGGATATCTCGAAAAAATTGTGTTATTTTGCACTCAGAAACGAATATTCGATCGTATGAAACAGTTCAGAGTCCTTATTTTAGCCGTGATCTCTGCAGTTTTAGTCAGTTGCGGAACCACGAACACAGTGCCTATCACAGGGCGTCAGCAGAGCCTGATGGTCAGCGATGGTGACATCCTCAGTCTCTCCACCCAGCAGTACAGCGAGTTTATGAAGACCGCCAAACTCTCCACCAATGCTGCCAATACAGCGATGGTGAAGCGGGTAGGGCAGAACCTTGCCAATGCTGTGACTACCTATCTGAAGGCAGTAGGCATGCAGAACGACCTGCAGTATTACACATGGCAGTTCAACCTGGTGCAGAATCAGGAGGTGAATGCCTGGTGCATGCCTGGCGGACTGATCTGTGTCTATGAGGGCATCCTCCCTGTCACACAGGACGAGGCCTCTTTGGCCATTGTCTTAGGTCATGAGATTGCCCATGCTGTGGCGCGTCACTCTGCAGAGCAGATGAGTACGCAGATGAAGCAGCAGTATGGCATCCAGGCCCTTGGATCTCTGGCTACAGTCCTTGGTGTAGGCGCTAATGCAGTATCCATCGGACAGGCTGTGGCTGCTACAGGACTGAACTTCGCCAACCTGAAATACTCTCGTAACCATGAGAGCGAGGCTGACCACATGGGCCTGATCTTCTCAGCCATGGCCGGTTATAATCCCCAGTCAGCCATTACTTTCTGGCAGCGCATGGCATCCCTCAATCAGAACAAGAACACCTCTGAGTTCCTGAGTGATCACCCCTCAGATGCGACGCGTATTCAGCAGATCCAAGGTTGGATGCCCGAGGCGATGCAGTATTATAACGCTGCCACCACAACCAAGTCCACGACAAAGGCTGCCACGAAGTCGAATGCTACTAAATCGACTGCTAAGAGCGTGAAGCAGCCCGTGAAATCCAATCAAACCGTCAAGAAAAAGTAACAAACATGAAGAAAATAGTACTATTGACATTATTGTCCTTTGGCTTGTCTCTGACGGCTTTTGGACAAAGTATGACGGATACGCAGATTCTGCAGTATGTTATACAACAAAAGAAACAGGGAAAGTCTGAAAAAAGCATAGCTCAAGGTTTGCTTAAGAATGGTGCGACGTTGGAACAGATCCAGAATATGCGCCAGAAATATGCCAAACAGTTAGAGCAGACCAGTATGGGTGGCTCAACCAAGGCTATCGATGATGCAGCACGTATGCGCCAGAATAATGCGCCAGAGAAGGTTGATCAGCAAGCATTCCAGCAACAGTTATCTCAGGAATCCCCTGATAATTTGCTCTATAGCGATCAAACGTTGTCGCAGACAGAAGATGCCAACTATTTTGACGTCGTTCCAGGAAAGAAAGTTTTTGGTCGTGATATCTTCAATAATAAGAGCCTTACCTTTGAGCCGGTGATGAACATCTCCACCCCCCAGAACTATGTGCTGGGTCCTGGCGATCAGTTGATCATCGATGTATATGGCGATACCCAGAAGAGCGAGCAACTGACAGTATCACCCGATGGTGATGTCACTGTTCCCGACTATGGTCCTGTGCATGTGGCAGGTCTCTCAGTGGCAGCCGCCCAGTCAAAGGTGCGCAGCCATCTGGGCACTTATTACGAGAGTTCCGACATCAAGGTGACTGTTGGCCAGACGCGCACCATTCTGGTCAATGTAATGGGTGAGGTAAAGGCTCCGGGCACATATACATTGAGCGCCTTTGCCACCGTATTCCATGCCCTTTATATGGCAGGCGGTGTTAGCGATTTGGGAACCTTGCGTAACATCAAGGTCTATCGCCAGGGGCGTCAGATTTCGGTGGTCGATGTCTATGAGTTTATCTTGAACGGCCGTTTGGCTGGCAATGTACGTCTGCAAGACAACGATGTGATTCAGGTAGGCCCCTATGAGAGCATTGTCGATATCTCAGGTCGTGTCAAGCGTCCTATGGCCTACGAGTTGCGTAAGAACGAGAGTCTGGCCACCCTGCTGAAGTACAGTGGCGGTTTCGCTAACGATGCCTACAAGAAGTCTCTCAGAGTGCTCCGTAAGAATGGCCGCATGAAGAGTGTCTATAATGTCGAGGAGTTCGAGATGCCTGAGTTCAAGATGTTTGATGGCGACTCGGTGAACGTCGATTCCATCATTAACCGTTTTGAGAACATGGTCGAGGTCAAGGGTGCTGTGTTCCGCCCTGGTATGTATAACTTGGGTGAGAAGGTGAACAGTGTCAGGAGTCTGATTGAAACCGCTGATGGTCTCACCGAAGAGGCCATGCTTTCCCGTGCTGTCATTCGCCGTATGAAGGCCAACCGCACTCAGGAAGTGATGGCAGTCGATCTGAAGGGTATCATGGAAGGCACAGCCGCCGATGTACCTCTGGAGAACGAAGATATCCTCTTTATCCCCACCTTGGCAGAACATCAGAACCTGAGGACTCTGACCATTAATGGTGAGGTCATTTTCCCTGGCACCTACGAATATGCAGAGAAGATGACCATCGAGGACCTCATTCTGCAGGCTGGTGGCTTGACGGACAATGCCTCTACTGTGAAGGTTGATGTGGCTCGCAGATTAATCGACCCTGAGGCCACCACCTCTACGATGGAGATAGCCAGAACCTATAGTTTCTCCATCAAGCCTGGCTTTGAGTTTGATGGCGATCGCAGTTTCACGCTTGAGCCTTACGATATAGTATCTGTACGTCGAAGCCCAGTATCCGTGGATCCCCTCAGGGTGCGTGTAGAAGGCGAGATAGCCTTTGAAGGTACATATACCTTGGAGCAAAAGAATCAGCGTCTGAGCGATGTGGTCAAGGCTGCAGGCGGTATCATCCCTGGTGCCTATACGCGTGGTGCCCGACTAATCCGAAAAATGAATGAAGACGAACTGGCCCGCAGGGATGAACTCATCAAGATGGCCAGACAGAGCGCGGCTTCTGATGACACGGATACACTGAGCATGGCGCAATTGGCCATTGAGACCACTTATAGTGTCGGTATTCATCTTGATGAAGCCTTGGCTAATCCTGGCTGTGACGAAGATGTTGAGTTGCAGGATGGTGACGTGTTGTCAATCCCCCGAATTAACCGCACTGTCAAGATCTCAGGCGATGTTCTGAAGCCCAATACAGTTGCCATTAAAGACAAGAAAGACTACAAGTATTACATCACTCAGGCAGGAGGCTATGCCAAGCGTGCCCGCAAGAGCCACACATATATTCTCTACCAGAATGGAACGATTGCCAAGGCCTCGAAGGGTACGATTGAGCCAGGTTGTGAGATTGTAGTTCCCACCAAGGGACCCAAGGACAACTCCGAATTACAACAGTGGCTGGCCATCGGTACCTCTACAGCCTCTCTTGCCACGATGTTTATTAGTATAGCCAACATGCTTAAATAGTATAATATGGAAGATAACAATAAAGTGATACAAGAAGAGCAAGAGTCATCTATAGATTTTGGGAAACTTTTCCAAGATCTTTTAAAGCATAAGAAGCTCTATTACAAAGTTCTTCCGATAACCTTTGTCGTGGCCGCTATCCTGCTTTTGAGCGTCCCCAACTACTACAGGTGTGAGGTCAAACTTAGCCCTGAGATGTCTGGCGGTGGCAGTAAGTCAGGCCTTGCCAGTCTTGCCAGCAGTTTCGGTATGAATCTGAAGGGTGCCTTGGGTAGTTCTACGGAGGCTCTGTTCCCAACCTTGTATCCCGACCTGATGAACAGTGTCGATTTCAAGACGAGCCTTTTCCAGATTCCCGTGACCATTGAGGGCAACGAAGAGGAAGGAGAGCCGGATCGCACGATGTCTTATTATGATTATTTGAAGGATGAACAAAAGCGACCTTGGTGGAGTGCTGCTATCGGAGGGACGTTAAAATGGCTGTTCAGCCTGTTTAGGGAAGAGAAGCCTAAGGTGGAAGGCCTTGATCCCTTCCGTTTGACGAAAGAACAGACGAATATCGTGAAACTGATTGATCAAAAAGTAGTTTGTGATGTGGATGCGAAAACGATGGTGATCTCGATAGAGGTGACGGATCAGAGTGCGTTCATCTGTGCGACGATGGCTGACTCTGTCAAAACCCGTCTTCAGACATTCATCACGGATTATCGCACGAGCAAAGCCCGTGTTGATCTGGAGTATAATAAGAAACTCTACAGAGAGACCAAGGCTAAATATGAACAGGCTCGCCAGCGTTATGCCGCTTATGCCGACTCCCATCGTGGAGTAAGTTCTCAGAGTGCTCAGACGCAACGCGATGAACTTCAGAATGACATGCAGATGCAGCAGCAGATCTACCAGCAGGTGGCTAATCAACTCCAGCAGGCTGAGATGCAGGTTCAGGCAGAAACCCCGGCCTTTACAACGCTTCAGTCTGCCACAGTTCCTGTGAAAAAGGCAGGTCCTGCGCGTGCCAAATGGTGTGTAATCTGGCTCTTCCTTGCTTTCCTATGCACCACGGTATGGATACTCCATAAGGAAGATGACCTGAAACCCCTCTTAGGCCTTTCATAAATATGATATAAAATAAAATCCCGCTGATCAGCGGGATTTTATTTTGTCTATATATTCAAGGCACAGCGCCTTGAGTTTGCTTGAATCCTTCAACTTCTCAATGGCTTTATGGAGTCTGTCTTCTGCCTGTGATACACCCTCTTCAAGTGCCTCACTGGCCAAGTACAAAGCCAGTGCCAACTCAGCCTCTGCCGAGGCAATATACCCCTTATACGAACTGATACGAGCCACTCCTCGCTTCAGTTCGCTCAGCAACAAATAATACTCCTCTTCCTGTTTATGCTTATCCGGAATTTCGAACAATAATCGGTTTGCAATCTCAAAAACCAACTTTCTGTCTTTGTCAAGATTTTTGGAATTCTTTTCTCTTAGGTCAGTTGGGCGGGGAAGTAATGATACCATATCTGGCTTTAGTTCTACAGCCGCTACGATGACTCCAGGAATCTGCACCACTAAATGCTTATTCCGTTTACCCTTGATCCTCATGACGATACCTTCCCTGCCATCATAGATACCTCCTTGAATACGTATCTTGTCGCCAGTTTGAAGCACGATCTCATCAGGCTTGAAATAGGTAATCTGCTCTTTACTGCACTCTGTCACGGCGATGAAGTTTTCCATGTCATGGTTAGGCACGGTCAGGAAATCATTTTTGTTCGTGAATGTTGATTTTCTGGGGAAAAGAATGTAATGAGATTTTGAGAAGAAATCCTGCAGTTCTATGGTGGTGGCCTTCACGAAGATGTATCCTGACAAGGCAGGCACCAATCGACGCTGTTTCTGCCCTCGGATGGTCTTATAGGCATACATCACAGGCACGAAGGCCTCTAACCCTTGATTTCTGGCCTCGTCCCTGATCTGGAGTTCCTTCATGCGGTTTGTCGATCCGATTACAAACCAGAATTGCTCCTGAGTATCCCGCTGATTATTTGCTAAAGTCTCCATTCTTCGTCATTTTTGTTGGCAAAGTTACTAAAAACTGAATAAAAAGCCAAATTTATTAGATTTTATTTGTTTATATCCCCTAAAAACAGTACCTTTGCATCGGAAAAATGGAACCGGTTCCCCTTGGTCCCCATTCTTTCTGTTTATTAATAAAATTTAAATTCTAACTAACGCCCTGATGCATAACACTTTATGCCCCCGCGTTAGGAAAACATTCTATGCGCAGCCGATAAAAACTCAAGATTCACCCGTAGGGCAAAGGCTCCGTGAATCTTACCAAAATTCTGATGGAGGGCGGTCTCTGCCCGGAATCAGTTAAGTCCCTGCCCTGGAGAGGGCAAAGGGATTTAGGGTTAAGGTTGAAGCCCTTTCTTACGGTAAGAGAGGGTTGGGTGAGTTGAGAACCTGCAGGGGAATCCCTGCTTTAATGCCGTCCCTTATCAAGGGACTCAAAATCTCTGCGCCAGAGAAGAACAATTCGTTTATGTTTTGCGAAGCAAAATTTAAGGAAGTATATGGTAGAGACCCGCAAGGTCTCTCCTTCTGCCCTTACAGAATCTGCCCCATCGGGGCACACTCTGACCACAACCTGGGCAAGATCACTGGCCTCGCCATCAACAAGGGCATACATATAGCCTATGCCCCCAAGCACAATGGTGTGGTCGAGATGTCCTCTCTGCAATTCCCGAAGCGTGCCCAATGGCATATCGCCTCCGTCCCTGCCCAGAAGCAATTGGACTGGGCTGACTACTTGCGTGGCGCAACCCTGTCCCTGCAGAAGCATCACAAATTGGCCGTAGGCCTTTGTGGTGTCATCGAAGGCTCTCTCCCCATTGGAGGTCTCTCATCCAGCGCAGCCGTGATCATCAGTTTCCTCACAGCCCTCTGCAAGGTCAACGACATCCAGTTGACCCAACAGGAGATCATCGATACAGCCTACGATGCCGAACTCAACTACGTAGGAGTGAGTGTGGGCAAACTCGATCAGAGTTGCGAAGTCCTGAGCAAGCAGAATCACTTGCTCTATCTCGACACAAAGGACAACCACTACGTGTTGATTCCTCAGCATCCTGCAATGAAGCCCTACAAGATTGCAATCTTCTTCTCTGGGCTTGAGCACAGCCTGGCAGGCTCGAAATACAACATGCGTGTCGATGAACTCCGCGCAGGCGTCTATGCCCTCCAGGCTTTGGCAGGTATGGACTATGGTAAGTTCAATGAGGCCAATGCCCGCAATGTCCCCCGTGAGATCTATGAGCAGTACAAATCTCGCCTCCCAGAACCCTGGGCCAAGCGCTGTGAACACTGGTACACTGAGTTCGAACGCGTTGAAAAGGGCGCAGAGGCATGGCGCCGAGGCGATATCGAGGCCTACGGCCAACTCTCCTTCGAGTCAGGCTGGAGCAGTATTCACAACTGGGAATCAGGCGCCCCCGAACAGATCCGCCTTTACGAGATCATGACCCAGACCCCTGGTATCTACGGTGGTCGTTTCTCTGGTGCCGGCTTCAAGGGCTGCTGCATGGCCCTCATCGATCCCGCCTACGAAGATTCCATCTGTCAAACTGTGACTGAGGCTTATTTAAAGTCCTTCCCCTCTATGTCCGGCAAATACCAAGTCTTCATCTGCGAAAGCGCCAACGGCGTTAGTCTTTAATGTTTAATGCTTAATGTTTAATTTCGCATGAAATGCCTAATACTTGCAGCGGGTTACGCAACTCGCCTTTATCCCTTGACAAAGGATTTCCCAAAGCCTCTTTTAGAGGTTGCAGGCAAGCCCATCCTCAACTGGCTAATCGATGACCTGAATAAAACAGGTCTCATCTCCGAATACATCGTGGTTTCCAACCACAAATTCGCCCCCATCTTCGAAGCCTGGTCTCAGGGCACCCTGGGCACACCGGGGACAGTCTTCCCTGTGAGCAGCGCAGCGAATTATAGGGGGGCTGTCCCCAGTGTGCCGATAACAATTCTTGATGACGGCACAACATCCAACGACACTCGCCTTGGCGCAGTTCGTGACATTCTCCTCGCCATAGATTCCAAAGGAATCGATGAAGACCTCTTAGTCATGGCAGGCGACAACCTTCTCTCTTTCAGCCTTCAGTCCTTCCTCGCCTACGCTCAGTCCAAGAACACCACTTGCATCATGCGCTACTACGAGCCCGACGAGTCTCGCCTCCACAAATGCGGCGTGGCCGAAGTCGATGCCTCTGGCCTGATCCTCTCCATGGAAGAGAAGCCCGCCAATCCCAAAAGCCACTGGTGCTGTCCACCCTTCTACTTCTACAAGAAGGCCGACCTGAAACTCTTTGAACAGGGCATAGCCGAAGGCTGTGGCACCGATGCCCCCGGCAGTTTCATTGCCTGGCTCTCCACCAAGACTCCCGTCCATGCTTACGAAATGCCAGGTCCCCGCTACGACATCGGCACTCTCGAAAGCTACGAACAAGTTAAACAAACCTTCGCCAAGAAATAAAGCCGATAGGCGAGATAAAAGTAAAAATATGAATATAGCAATAGTTGGTACAGGCTATGTAGGCTTGGTAAGTGGAACGTGCTTTGCCGAGATGGGAGCACATGTGACCTGTGTGGATGTAGATGAGCAGAAAATCCAGAAACTCAAGGACGGCATTATGCCCATCTACGAGCCAGGTCTGGAAGAACTGGTAAAGCGAAACGTGGAATACGGGCGCTTGCAGTTTACCACTGATTTGACAGAAGTCTTGGATGATGTCGAGGTGGTGTTCAGTGCTGTAGGTACACCGCCAGACGAAGATGGCAGTGCTGACTTGAAGTATGTTTTGGCTGTAGCCAGACAATTCGGTCAGAACATCAACAAATATACGATTCTCGTTACCAAATCTACAGTGCCCGTAGGCACAGCCAAAAAGGTCAAGGCAGCCATTCAAGCCGAACTTGATAAGCGTGGCGTGGATGTACCCTTCGATGTGGCCAGCAACCCAGAGTTCTTGAAGGAGGGCGCAGCCATTAAGGACTTTATGAGTCCCGATCGTGTGGTGGTTGGTACTGAGAGCGAGAAGGCCAAAGAGGTGATGACCCGCCTCTATAAGCCGTTTCTCATTAATAACTTCCGTGTCATCTTCATGGACATCCCTTCAGCCGAGATGACCAAATACGCAGCCAATGCCATGCTGGCTACCCGCATCTCGTTTATGAACGATATAGCCAATCTGTGTGAGCGTGTAGGTGCTAATGTGGATTCGGTGAGAAAAGGCATCGGTACCGACACCCGTATTGGCTCCAAGTTTCTGTATGCCGGTTGTGGCTATGGCGGCAGTTGCTTCCCCAAGGATGTCAAGGCCCTAGTTCATACCGGAATGGATAACGACTACCACATGGAGGTCATAGAAGCCGTAGAGCGTGTCAATGAGAAGCAGAAGTCCATTGTCTATGACAAGATTGTCAAGGCCGTAGGTGATGTCCGTGGTAAGACAATTGCCATCATTGGCTTGGCCTTTAAGCCAGAGACCGACGACATGCGCGAAGCCCCTGCCTTGGTGGTTATCGATAAACTCTTGCACGATGGTGCCACAGTAAGAGTTTTCGACCCTGTTGCTATGGACGAGTGCAAACGCCGTATAGGTGATACTGTCACCTATTGCAAGAATATGTACGATGCTGCAGATGGCGCAGATGCCTTTGCTCTGTTGACCGAGTGGAGACAATTCAGAATGCCCTCTTGGAATGTTATCAAAAAGGTGATGACGGGCAATGTCGTCATTGACGGCCGTAATATCTATGATCGCCAGGAACTTGAAGAGAATGGCTTCGTGTACACACGAATCGGAGAAAAATAATCGAAAAGAGGCTTTCAGCCACATTTCAATTACCGAAATAGGTGTTTATCACTCTTGCAGAGAGATAAGATTTCTTCTCGGCTGGCGCAAACACATCAATTGAATAAAGAATGGCAAAGAAAAAGAATGACGAACCTCTTTATCCTGCAGCACCATTGGTGATTGCTAAAGATAGGTTTGTTGAACTATTGACGGCACAGATAGAGAAAGGCAAGGAATTGCTGGACATAAATGTGCCTGTTGCCACATTCAATGATCCCTACAGGGGTTATGCGCGTCGCCCTGTTGAAAGCATGGAATATGATGAAGCTGCTGAGAAAGACTTCATTGCTAAATATGAGCGTTGGCATGAGCGAAACAAAGAAATTTATAGATCATCCTTCGCAGTTTCAAATAGTGTTTATTTCCATGAATATGAAACCCAGTTATACGATCATTTAGTGTATGATGACATTATAAAGATCTATAAGGATGATATAAGGCGACTTATTAACCATTTGCAAACAGACATTGAACGGGTAGACTTGATGAAGTGTGAAGTACCAGATTCGAAGGTAAGTTCTACTACTGCATTGTCAAAAGCTGAAGTTGCAAAGAAAAAGCGTGTGTTTGTTGTACACGGTCACGATACCAATGTTCGCAACGAAGTGGAACTATTTGTTCGTAGTATAGAGTATGAGCCTATTATACTCTGCAAAAGAGCAGATATGGGTGATACAATCATTGAGAAGATAGAGCGTGAAGCCAAAGATGTCTGCTATGCCATTGTAATCTATACTTCTTGCGACTTGGGTAAAGACAAGAATGATGCAGACCTTAAACCACGAGCAAGGCAGAATGTGGTCTTTGAACATGGCTTTATGTGTGCTCATCTTGGTAGGTCTCATGTATGTGCCCTATTAGAAGAAGGTGTTGAACAACCAGGAGATTTGAAAGGTGTTGTGTATAAGCCTTTGGATGCAGCAGGTGCATGGAAATACCAGATTGCTGACGAGATGAAAGCTGTAGGGTTAGAAGTTGACAAAAACAAGATTAAATAATTTAAAAGAGGCTTGCAGCCACATTTCAATTACCAAAATAGGTGTTTATCACTCTTCCAGAGAGATAAGATTTAACAATTAACATTTTAACATATCTGCCTATGGCTCGCTTTACAGAAGAACAGCTAAATAATTGGCGTAAACCGCCAAGTGATACTGAGGAGTCAAGGCTTCAGAATACAGAAAGTAGAATCAGGCAAGCAATAACAAAGTCTGATGAGTTGAAAGAATACGAGATAGAAGTATTTGGTCAAGGATCATATGCAAACGATACTAATGTTAAGCTCGAAAGCGACGTTGATATCAATGTTTGCAGTACAGCATACTTCTTTACATCTTATGGTAAAGAGGGTCTATCCGATAAGACATTTGGATATACAGAAGGTAATCATACATATCTTGATTTCAAAGAAAAAGTACGCAAAGCCCTTGTTGCTGAATTTGGCAAGGATAACGTGAAGGATAAGAATAAGTGCTTCTCCGTGGTTGAAAATACTAATAGGGTTAAGGCAGATGTAGTACCAACTTATGAGCTCAGAAGACATGATGATTCAACACCTTCTCATGTTATCAAGGGGGTACGTTATTATGCAAAAGATGGTACTGAGGTAACAAATTACCCTAAACAACATATAGAGAACGGTAAATCTAAGAATGCCCTAACACAGAAGCGTTTTAAGCGGCTCGTTCGCATCTTCAAGAAGGTGCGCTACAAAATGATTGACGATGGCATTCAAGTAAGCTCTCATATAACTTCGTTCTTGTTGGAGTGCCTCGTATGGAATGTACCCGACAATGTGTTCAACAATAATGATAATTGGACAAAACGTGTAAAAGATGCCATTATCTACATATACGGACAGACTGAAAGCGAGGACAAATGTAAAGAATGGGGAGAGGTGTCAGAGTTACTTTACTTGTTCAAAGGTAACAGGAAGTGGACAGTGAAGGATGTTAATGACTATATGATTCAGATGTGGAATTATATGGGGTTTAATGAATAAAACTATGATGACAGAAAGTAATCGTAAGTTTTTTACTTGGGGTGTTGTTGTTACTGTACTGTTGGTATATGGTATTTTGTTTCTGCTTACACAAGACTTGGAGCATCTTTCTGCTTTGGGAATGGTGAAGATAGTTCCTACCACAGTTACTATCGAATTGTTGCTGTGGTTCCTGTTCTCCAAATGGGGATGGAAGTGGAAAGTCTTTCATCCTTGGCTTGTGGTAACCCCAGATTTATCTGGCTCTTGGGAAGGAACAATTCATTATAAATGGAAGGATAAAGAGGATGATAGAGGTACGAATGTTACGATTTTACAAAGTTTTAATCATGTAACAGTAATCCTCTCGACCATAGAGAGTGATAGTCGTAGCGTATCAGCTTCATTCGACATCGATGAAAAGAAAGGTGTTTATGCCCTTTACTATACCTATGTAAATGAACCTCAGATAACGATTCAGGACAGGAGTGCAATTCATTATGGTACCACTCGCCTTCGATTTGATATTAATAACCCAACTGAATTGAGAGGCGAGTATTGGACATCAAGAGATACAAAAGGAACTATTGTATTGCATAAAGTATAAAGAAAGAATTGTTTCATCCGCTCTTATTCAAGAATGCCCAAAGATATAATCTGAGATAGTGATTCTCAACGCAACACCTAAAAGTTGAAAATTAACAGTTAACAAGTTAACATTTTGCGGCTATCAGTTTTACGCGCGCTGGTGCCGCTTCAGGGGTAGTTCAAAGCATCCGCACACTTTGGCTACCCAGATATAAGGAGTGGAGGCCCAACGGGATTCTCTCATAAGAAAAGGTTCAATAAGATTCCGTTGGCCCACTCTTTAAAACAGCAAAAACCATGAGTGAGATTAGTGAATCAATACAAGCCAAATGTTTGGCTTTTGGTGATAGGATAATCAAACTCAATGACTATCTCCTTAAGGAGGCTGCCAACAAGAAGCCTACCTATAAGATAGTCAAAGGCAAAAAGGTATATGAGAAAGCGGTACCAGTCTATTTGCAGTCTGTTTCCGCTCTGTGCAACCAGTTATTGAGGTCTGGTACTAGCATAGGAGCTAATAATGCAGAAGCATGTAATGCAGTAAGCAGACAGGATTTCCGCTCAAAAAGCTATATCGCTTTGAAAGAGGCTCGCGAAAGCCTCTATTGGATAGAATTATTAAAACGAAACAATTATATAGACGAGAGGCAGTATCAGAGTATTTACGAGGACTGTGAAGAGTTAGTGAAGATATTGGTGGCACGCTGTAAAAAGCTAGATCAGGAGCTGGGAGGAAAATAACTCAGCCTTCAGACCTCAGCCCTCAGCCTTCGTTAAGTCTCTCATAAAAAGAAAAAGGTTCAATAACCTGATAATCTTGCTCCTCTTTTCTTAATAAAAACAAATTAAGTTATGAGTCAATTACCCTGGATATTTATGGGAACATTTCAAAATAGAGATTTTGATTTGTTACTTAATAATATCCAAATAGGAATACAGAATGGAGTTTCAGGTTTCGATACTGCTCCTAGTTATAAAACAGAAGGCGTTTTGGGAAAAGTCCTTAAAACATTGACAGAGAAGGATGTAGTAAAGAGGGAGGATTTATTTATATCTGATAAGGTAGATGCCTGGCAGATGCAAGACGGTAATGGAGATGTACGCAAATACGTGAAAGATGCATTGAAAAAAATGCAGTTAAGCTACTTTGATTTACTGCTTATTCACTGGCCAATTCCAGAATATTTATATTCAACTTTCAGGAGCCTGCATGAGATGAAGGAAGAAGGTTTTGTTCGCAATATAGGTGTATGCAATGTTCGTTTGGGTCATCTTAAGAGAATACAATCTAATGTGGGCTTTTTGCCCGATGTCATTCAGAACGAGATACATCCCCTAAATACCTGTAATGAAGTTGTTAACTGGTGTAATGATAATAATATCAATATTATGGCATACTCTCCATTATGCAGGATGAATGCCAAAATCCTTGAAAGTACTGTTCTCAAGGAAATGTCAATTAAGTATAATAAGTCTATAGGACAAATTATATTACGTTGGCACTTGGAGAGAGGTATAAAACCAGTTTTCATGACGCATAATCCGAAGCGAATAGAGGAGAACACAGCAATAAGAGATTTCTCTTTGGAAAATAGTGATATAGAACGTATCAATACGATGAATGAAAATTATAAAATCTTCTTAGAGTCAAATGGTTGTCCTGCTTATGAAATACATTAAAAAGATATTGCAGATATTACAATTGGTTACGGGAAATACTTCTGTTCGTAAAAAAATTTGCGAGAAGAATCCTGGTACTTTTACTGAAAATAGAAGGAATTTTGATGTTTTGGTAATTGGAGAACTGTATGATGTCAAGGAGATAATAAGTAATGATAAAACATATCTTCAGTTTGATGCTCCAAACAGAACTTTATTTGCAAGTTTTCTCATTTTGCAATGTAAGTTTAGTTGGCTACGCGAAGGAAAAGGAAAATGCATAATATTATGTAGAAAAAGTAATGAAGAGAAAAAGAATATTTCAATGTTTGATATTCCCTTTTTACACAAAATAATAATAAACAAATATAAACTAACTAAACAGCAGCAAGAATTAAAGTACCCATTGTTATTTCATCCGTTACAAGTTTATAAGTTCTTTGTAGGGGAAAAATATAATGTTAGCTCTGTGGTAAAATGCCCCCTTCTAGAAATAGAAGAGTTTTGTGCACAAAGGGATATTGAATTAGAGTATAGGATGATATAATAGAGAATTTAGAAATGAAAAAATATTCCAATGATAAAAATGTGCTTATGCTACTTCCTCTAATGAAGCAGCATGGCATAAAGAAAGTAATAGCCTCGCCTGGAACCACAAATTTAGCAATAGTCGGATCAATGCAGCATGATGATTGGTTCGAAATGTATTCTTGTGTTGATGAAAGGTCTGCTGCTTATATGGCATGTGGCTTGGCTGCAGAAAGTGGAGAAGCAGTAGCAATAATTTGCACAGGAGCAACAGCTTCTCGTAATTATTACCCAGGACTTACAGAGGCGTACTATCGAAAACTCCCTATTCTTGTAATTGCCGGATCACATGGCGAGTTGGTTATAGGGCATTTACATTCGCAGGTAATTGACAGAACAGAATCTCCAAAGGATACCTTTGTATATAAGGCATTTATTAATCCTGCTAAAGACGATATAACACGCTGGTATAATAATGTTGAAATCAATAAAGGTTTGATAAAACTTCATCAGCGAGGAGGAGGGCCCGTTTTGCTGAATGTTGTAGCTAGCCCTGGGGCAAAGTTTGATACTGAAGAATTACCAAAGGAACGTGTAATTCATTTCCATAAAGAAGGAGATGCACTACCAGAACTAACAAAAGGTAGGATTGCGGTATTCATAGGAGCCCATATTCAGATGACCCAACAATTGCAGAATGCTATAGACACTTTCTGCGCTACACATAATGCCGTTGTTTTTTGCGACCATACAAGTGGATATCAAGGGAAATATCGATTCAACGCAACACTGGTACATGGCCAATTCTTTTTGAATACAGATTTAGACAGCCCAGATGTTTTAATACATATAGGAGAAGTTTCGGGAGATACTTATACTACTGGCCACCTAAAGCCAAAGACTGTATGGAGAGTATCTACTGATGGTGAGGTTCGGGACTTGTTTAAAACACTTACATGCGTATTTGAAATGGACGAACAATCTTTCTTTACGCACTACGCAGATGATACGGTACAAGATGATTCTTACATTAAGGCATGTCTGAAATTATATGAAGATGTTTATAATCAGTTGACGGAGTTGGAATTTGGAAATATCTATGTTGCAAAGACACTAAGTGCTAACATACCCTCAAACAGTGTGATTCATTTTGGAATATACAATTCATTACGCACATGGAATCTCTTTCGTCTTGATTCAAGTATCCAGACATCATGTAATGTGGGTGGATTTGGTATCGATGGTGCATGCTCGACTCTCATAGGAGCATCTTTAGCTAATCCAGAAAAGATCCATTTCCTTAATGTTGGTGATCTTGCATTTTTCTATGATTTGAACGCCATAGGAAACAGACACGTCGGTAATAATATTCGTATCATTCTCATTAACAATGGACGAGGAGTAGAGTTTAGGAAGAAAGACCACCCCGGATATAGATTTGGAATGGAGGCTGATTTATATATGGCCGCAGCAGGTCATTATGGAAATCAATCACCGGAGTTAGTTAAGAACTATGCAACAAATTTAGGCTTTGAATATATGTCTGCAACGTCAAAAGAAGAATTAGAGGCGGTAAAAGAGCGCTTCCTTACTCCTGAATTGACGGGAAAACCTATGTTGCTTGAAGTTTTTCCTGACTATGAAGACGATGTCGAAAACTTGGATATGGTGCGTCATACTCTACCTGATAATCGCACTATTTTAGAGAAAGCGGAAGATACAACCATTAAGGCTATAAAAAGCGGACTCAAATCAATTATAAAGAAGTAGATGGCTCATATGATATCAGTTTCAAGTAACAAACGTCTTGTCCAAAATACCGTACTGCTCTATATGCGTACCATTGCGGTGATGATAATATCTATCTTCACCTCAAGGATAATATTACAATCTCTTGGAATAGAAGATTATGGTACGTATAACGTCATTGGCGGGTTTGTGGCGATGTTTTCTATGCTTGGAGGAACGTTGGTAACAGCCACCCAACGATTCATAAATGTGGAACTGGGCAAAAAAGAAGGCGGAAACCCCAATGAGGTGTTTTGTACAGCAATGGGGATACATATAGTTCTTGCTATTATTCTTCTGATTGCATTAGAAACATTTGGGTTATGGTTTCTGAACTATAAAATGAACATTCCTGATGGAAGAATGTTTGCAGCAAACGTAGTGTTTCAGTGCTCTATACTCGCTTTCCTTCTAAATATTATATGCATGCCCTATAATGCTATCATTATTGCATACGAACGAATGAAAGCCTTTGCTTACATTAGTTTATATGATGTGATTTTGAAACTTCTAATAAGTTATGCTCTATTTTTGTTCCTGTATGACAGGCTTATCATATATGCCGTCCTATTATTAGTATTGGCTATTTCAGAACGTTCAATATATAGTATCTACTGCCACAGGAATTTCCCGGAAGAGTCAGAATTCCATTTTGTTAGAAATAAGCAGGCATACATACGGCAGACAAGTTTCGCAGGTTATACCTTTTTAGGTTCGTTTGCAGGTATCCTATCTAATCATGGTGTAAATATTGTTTTGAATCTCTTTTGTGGCGTTGCAGTAAATGCTGCTCGAGCAATATCAATGCAGATTTTACATGCAGTATCAAAATTTGTCTCAGATTTTACAGTCGCACTTAATCCGCAGATAGTTAAAACATACGCAGCAGGAGAGCTAGACAAGTCTATGGAGTTGGTATATCGAGGAGCAAAATTCTCATATTACCTGATGTTTATATTCTCTGTTCCAATAATTTTTTTAACACCAGAGATTTTAAGACTATGGTTGGGGCAATATCCGGACCATACGATTATATTTGTTCGTTTGACACTAATATACGGACTAATAACTGTTTTAAGTAAAGCATTAACGACAGAGATACTTGCAACAGGAAAAATACGGTCTAATGCATTTATTATAGGCGGGCTACGACTTTTAATCCTACCATTTAGCTATTTGGTATTATGGATGGGTTATGATGCATATATGGTATATTATGTCATGATAATAATAGACAGTATCTCTATTTTTACTCGCTTATATATTTTAAAGGATGTTACAGGAGTAAAAATAATAGGGTATTTTAAGAATGTACTGTTTCCAGTATTCCTCGTTTCTGCACTATCCTGTATCGCATGTTATTTAATTTGGGAACAATTACCGAACACAACGTCGTATAATATATTATATGTATTCATATCATTAATTATTTGTACCATTTTAATTTTTGGTATGGGCTTGTCTTCTCATGAAAGACAAATGATGTTGTCCGGAGTTAATAAAGTAATTAATACAATTAGAAAGTGAAGAATAATACCCCCCCCACACACAGGCCGCAAGTTTCTTGTAATCAACGAAATAGCAGCTTTGAACTGTTGCGTATATTGTCACAGGTATTTATAGTCCTTTATCATATATGCTACATATGGCAGGGCAAGGAATACAGCAGTCAGCCATTCTTTCAGGCAGTTTCAATACCTTTGCATATTGGAGTGGTAGTGTTTGTGTTGCTGAGCGGATATTTCACTATAAAGCTGAAGGCAAGTGGGTTAGTAAAGTTGTTAGGTATATTCTTTGTGTATTGTTTGCCAGAGGTCATATACAGTGTAGCGACAGCAAAGGATACCTTGCATGCGGTTCGATCGTTGATGTTCTTTTCTAATAGTCATTTTTGGTTTGTTAAAATATATTTGTATCTATTTTTGGTTTCCCCAATGGTGAATCTATGGTTAAAGAATGCCACAGAACGGCAGCGTTGGTATATGGTCGCAGTTTTTGCTTTAGTAGCATGTTATATGGCAACAACTAAGGGAGATGCCTCAGTTTCAAATGGAAAGAATCTTACGAACTTCATATATTTCTATTTAGTTGGTAATCAGTTGTATTATTATAGAGATAAGTGGATGAGCATAAAGACGAGCAGTTTGCTACTTTGCTATCTTTTATTCAACATGGTAATCCTGGCTTTAGCGTATTACTTGTGTGGGAGTGTATTTGGTAAACTGATCAAAGCCTTAAGTTTCCCTTATAGTAGTCCTTTGATTTTGCCTGGAGCTATAATGTTCTTCATGATAATAGGTAAACAGCATATTCAGTCACGATTCATCAACTATGTGGCTGCATCATCTTTGGCAATCTATCTGATACACGGAAGCCGCCCATATTTGCCGACATTGCATGGAGCCGTATGTGAATATCTGCAAGGTGTTACAGATAATAATCTGTTGCTACTTGGAACATACATCATTTATACTTTGATGGTTATTACAGCCTGCGTATGTGTTGATAAGTGTTTGACTCCAGTCTGGAATATGATAAACTGCACGGGCAAAAGATTACAGGAAATATTTGATATTGTATAATAGCATGAAAATAGGAATACTTACATATCACCGCAGTCACAACTATGGCGCATTGCTTCAGGCAATAGCATTGAGAGAGGTTCTAATGAGGGAAGGCCATCAAGTCACTTTTATTGATTACTGGCCTGCATACCATCGTCACATGTATGCGCTGTTTTCGTTCCATCGGATGATGTCTCGGAAAGGTTTCAAAGGGAAATTAGATTATTTGAGATCTTGTATCAAGAATTATACTTATCGTAAGGAACGTAAAAACAAATATGAGTGTTTTATCGCTGAGTACATAGAGCCATATACATCCTCTGTAGATGAGGCTTACGATGTTATTGTTCATGGCAGTGATCAGATTTGGCGTAAGCAACCGGAATTGGGAACATACAACCCAGTCTATTTTGGTAAGCACAATATCAAGGCCTCTAAAAAGATTTCATATGCCGCAAGTATGGGAATCCTGGCAAAGTCCAATGCAGAAAAGTCTTTGTTGAAAAACTATATTCAGTGTTTAGATGCTGTATCAGTACGTGAGTCAGGCTTAAAGGACCTAATTAAGGATTTTGGACGTAATGATGTCCGCCAAGACTTAGATCCGACATTGCTATTACCCGCCGATTTCTGGATAAATAAGTTTAAGCTAAAAGTAAGAACAGAAGAACATTACGCTCTATATTATAAAATACAAGATGCCTTTGATATAAAGGAATTGAAGACATTTGCGAAATCAAAAGGACTCAAGCTGAAAGTTATACATAGTAAGGCTCTTGGGAAGAATACAGATGAAAATGTAACAACTGCAGGTCCTAAGGCATTTTTGGAATTAATGTACGGTGCAGATATGGTCTTTACATCTTCTTTTCATGGGCTTGCGTTTTCCTTGATATTTCATAAACCATTCCTGGCCTCATTCGTAAAAAATGCAGGCAGGGCAGCTTCAATATTGCAATCACTTGGAATGGAGGATTGTTTGGTCAATCCTAAGTCAAAACTCGTAAATGTTGATGCGAATATTGATTGTTCTCAGATTGATAATACTTTATTGCCTATGCGCAATGATTCAATCGAGTTTTTAAAGATTGATTAATCATCGTTGCAAATGTTCATAAGAGGTATAATAGCTATATGATTTACTTCCTTGTCTTCATATTACTTTTACTACTTTCTTTCCGCTATGACATTAATGGGAAGACAAGAGGACGTGATCATTGGTATTTAGCTATGCTAGTTGTTCTTATTTTGGTTGCGGGACTGAGATTTAGGACAACGGGAGATACGATGGCATATTTATATCATTTTTATCATGATTATTCAGATCTTGAACACTTGAATTTAACAAGGTTAACGAGACATGAACCTTTTTGGGTTTACCTTAATTCATTAGTAAAAACGTTTGGTGGAAGGTTTTATGTAGTTCAAATTATTCAGGCTTCTATAGTCAATATTATAATTTTCAGATTCTTTAAAAAATATAGCTCCTATCCTTTTCTTTGTGTCTTCTTTTATTATATTCTTGCTTATCATTACTTTACTATGATAGTAATGAGGAATGCTGTCGCAATAGTTATTTGCTTATTAGCGAATGATTATGTGTTAGAAAGGAAGTGGAAGAAAGCATATCTGTTATATTTTATAGCGGTGATGTTTCACTATTCTTCAGCTCTATTTATAATCATAACACCATGCTTGTTGTTTTTGCGATTAAATAAATTAGGCCTACTATTCCTAGCTTCTATGCTGGTAGTTGGTAATGTTTTGCAATCTTATTTTGAAGACCTTTTTGCTTTACTTGAATTTAATGCAGTGGTTTCCAATAAATTGGATGCCTATATGGAAAGTGGCGGCTTTAGTACAGAGGGTAATAACTTAAATTACTATGTATTTCAACTTATTATGCCGGTATTTTATATAGGATTATCCCTATACCATGTTAAAAAGGACGATCCGCAATCTGATTTGCTTAAAATGGAGCCATTTGTTATGATTGGCTTGATGTTCATGATGCTTAGATTTAATATTGGAATGCTTCACCGCTTCTCTGTAGCCTATGAAGTTTATTTCATTCTATTTATAGTCCAATTCTTTATGAATATGTACAAGACGAAGAAAGTTTTGTCAAATGCTGTTTCATTAGCCCGTACTATTGTCGTGTTTTCACCATTTCTTTTGTTTTCTATATATACTAGCATTATATCTGATCGTTATTCCCCATATCATACAGTTATAGACAAGAAAATAGAGATAAAAAGGGAGAATAGTTTTATAAATACACGTGGGGCCGAAAGTCTGCCTAAAAAAAATGAATATTAATTAATAGTTTACGAATGGAACTTAATTATTCTTTTATAATTCCACATCACAATACGCCAGATTTACTTCAGCGACTTATAGATACGATACCTCAAAGGGATGATATTGAGATTATTGTGGTGGATGATAACAGTGATGAAGGCCGAAAGGCTAATATCACTCGCAGTGATGTCAGGACTATCTGTATTGACAAGGTGCATACCAAGGGAGCGGGCCACGCCCGTAATGTGGGCATGGAAGTTGCCACAGGCAAATGGTTACTTTTTGCAGATGCAGACGATCTGTATAAGCCTGGATTTATAGATGTACTCGACGAACATAAGGATGATGATATAGAAATATTGTTTTTCAATGTCGATTCTGTTGATAGTGATACATTAATTCCAAATAATCGAGCAAAAATACCCAGTAGCATAATAGCAAACTATGATGGCTCAGAAAAAACAACATTTGAATTACTATATCTTAATTACAGTCCATGGAATAAAATGATATCATCACAATTTATTAAGAACAAGAAACTTTCATATGAGGAAATATTAAAAGGGAATGACGTTCTTTTTGCGTTAGAATTGGCCTCTTTTGTCAAGACGTTCAAGGTTGAAAATCGGATCCTTTATACACTAACTTATTACAAAGAAAGCCTCACTTATGGTAAAAAGACAATTAATAAGTATATGTGTACCTTAAATAACATGATTCATAGAAGGACTTTTTTTAAAGAAATGGGATTTGAAAAGTGGTATCGTACATCGATCCGAGGTACGCAAAATAATTCTCCTTTAAGATTTATCTTTGGTTTAATTAGAAAATCTCCCAAGACAGGATTAATTGTTCTCTCAAATTATATATTTAACTATTATTCTATTTGGAATAATTCTGATTATTATTTAAAGCAAATAAAATTGTTGGAAGAAAATGGACAATAGTATAAGTAGCGTTATCACCAATGTTTCTAATAAGGCAAGAAGAAATCCTATTATACGGATTTTGCATTTTCTGAAAATTGTCAATGTTGTTAAGACACTATGTTTTAATTTAGTAAATTTCCCAATATCCATTGCCATAAAACTTCCTGTATTTGTGGGTTATCGTGTTCAGTTCATAGGCTTGAGAAGAAATTGTATTAGTCTGAATAGTGCAAACAAAGTGCGAGCAGGTATGATAGAATTAGGTATAACCAGATACCCGATGATATCTACAAAAGGAATGTACACACTGATAAGAATACATAAAAAATCTCATATTGAAATGGGAGATAATGTGAGAGTCTTTAGTGGTTGCAGTTTAATTGCCGCATTGGGTGGTGTAATTCATATAGGAGATGATTTCTTGATGAATCAGAAAGCTCGAATATATGCTTCAAAAAAGGTCTCTTTTGGAAATCATTGTCGGCTAGGATGGGAATCTCAGGTGATGGATTCTGACATTCATTATACATTAAATCAAAATTTAAACAGGATTAAGGATTGTCGTAAGCCTGTTATTATAGGTAATAATTGTTGGTTAGCAAATAGGGTATCTGTTATGAAAGGGTCTATATTGCCTGATTATTCAATCTTGGCTGGCGGTTCTTTGCTAAATAGAGATTATTCTGAAGTGACAGATAAAGGTAATTTCTTCTCAGGCACTCCTGCTGTGCTAAAGGGGACCGGGGTCTATAGAATTTTCAATGAAAAAATAGAAAAAAGAATAAAAGATTTCTTCTCTATAGTGGGCTATGACCATATAACCATAGAAGACAGTTTTGATTTTTATAATATTCTGGATTAATGAAGAATTATGTAGTTATTTTCGCGGGAGGCACAGGGCGTAGGATGCATACCACATCTCGGCCAAAACAGTTCCTTGAATATCAAGGGAAGCCCATCATCATATATACGTTGGAGCTATTTGACAATCATCCGATGATTGATGGGATTGTCGTTGCATGTGTAGAGGAGTGGATTCCTTTTTTGGAGAAGATGCTCAAAAAATTTGAGATCAATAAAGTGAAGACGATTGTCACTGGCGGAGAGACGGGACAGGAATCCATCTACAAGGGGCTTGTTGCTGCCAAAAATCTTTCTGAAGGTGATGAAGACATCGTTTTGATACACGATGGCGTGCGTCCTCTTATCACAGAACAAACCATCACCGACAATATCGAGATGGTGAAAAAGGTGGGTAGTTGTATCACCTGTGTCCCTGCAACGGAGACATTTGTCGTGACACAGCCAGATGGAGGATTGGAGATTCCGACACGTGATAATTCGCTCATAGCCCGTGCGCCTCAGAGTTTTTATCTAAAAGATATCTTGGCCGCTCATGAACAGGCAAGGTCTGAGGGTCGTAATGACTTCATAGATTCCTGTTCGATGATGCACCATTATGGTTATAAACTTGGCAGAGTCATTGGTCCGATGGAGAATATCAAGATTACTACCCCAACCGATTATTTTATTTTCAAAGCAATGGTTGAGGTGCATGAGAACCAACAGATTTTCGGATTCTAAGATTGTTTATGAATAATCAAGTATTAATAGAAGACGTTCGCCTCTTTGCTGAGCGTTTTGAGTTGTGGGAACGACTGAAAAATAAGACGTTCTTGATAACAGGAGCCACAGGTCTTATTGGCTCCGTGACAGTTAAATGTCTCCTTGCTCTAAATCAAAAATACAATCTCGGCATTAAGATATTGGCAGTAGTACGTGATATTGAGAAAGCCAAGAACGTGTTCACTGAAGAGTTCTTCGCCATTGAATTCATACAGATGCCGCTTTCTGGTATATCGAGTAGCACGATCTCAAAACCAGTGGATTATATTATCCATTTGGCCAGCCCTACAGCCTCAAAGTATTTCGTAGAACATCCTGTAGAAACTCTTACCACTGCTATTGAAGGTACACAAACTGTTTTAGAATATGCTCATGCAGCAGGTGTTGTGGCTATGGTGTTTGCTTCTTCACTGGAAGTGTATGGTAGTAATGATACAGACGAACCGATAACCGAAGGCTTTCAGGGCTATCTGAATCCTATAGAGATACGTAGTTCTTATAATATGGGTAAACGGGCTGCAGAATGTCTTTGTCATGCCTATGCCAAAGAGTATGGTGTTCCTGTAAAAATAGCGAGACTTACCCAAACAACAGGAGCAGGTATTGCAGACAATGATAATCGCGTCATCGTTCAATTTTTACGTCTGGCTGCAGAGGGAAAGGATATAGTTCTTCATACCACAGGTGAGGCTGCACGCCCCTATCTTTATACTACAGATGCAGTATCTGCATTACTCTATATCATGCTTAAAGGCGAAGCGGGAGAGGCATATAATGTTGCCAATGAGGATACGTACATCTCTGCCAGAGGCATGGCAGAATACCTGAGGCAGTATGTTAATCCTTCTATTAGTGTACATTTTGAAATAAAAGATAATATGGGCTATGCCCCTGTTACCAAGTTGCGCCTGTCGGCTCAAAAGCTAATGGCCTTAGGCTGGCAACCTCGGTATGGCTTGAAAGAAATGTTTGAGAAACTGATACAATATTTGAAATATGAGTAAGATAAAACATCTTATAATGTTTCTACTTGGCCTTATGTCATATATAATGGACACAATATTGCAGTTTATGCCAAGAGATAGACAAAAATGGGTGTATGGTGCTAGTGGTGGGTTCAGAGACAACCCTAAGTATCTTTACCTTCAGGCCACTGATAAACATCCAGAGATTTACTCAATATGGATTGGGCATAATAAGAATGACATTCGATATCTTCGTTTAAAAGGATTAAATGCTTATTATTGGTTCTCGTTAAAAGGGCTATATCATACTCTTACAGCAGGTGTTGCTATCTGTGATCATCAATTAGGGAATATCAATAGTTTTCTTCTTGGAGGTGCATATTATGTAAATCTTTGGCATGGCGCTAGTGTAAAACGCGTCAGATGGCAGAATACGGATGCATTTGTAAAAGAATACCATCTTAGGAACAAGGCGGAAATGCGAACATCATTTGTTTTCCGTATGATGTTATATCAGGTGTTGTTTAAGAGTCCAGACTTTTGCCTTACCCCTTCAGCCATTCAGGCAAAAGAGTTTTTTGCTCCTATGATGGATATGCCTTTAGAAAACTGTGTAGTTGGTATTTTTCCACGAAGTCAATTGCTTATAGCTGGGAAAGGTGCCGCTCTTGACTTTATTAAAAAGAATGAAAGTCGAGAGACCTTGGATTTTGTAGAAGGGCTGAAAAAATACAATAAAGTCTATGTCTATATGCCGACTTGGCGCAGAACTAAAAGTGACTTCATTGCATCATCGGGTATTGATTGGAAAAAGCTAAACGATGTCTTGTGTAAAAGGAATGAACTTCTCATTTTGAAATTGCATCCCTTTACTAAGCTAAATATGGATAAGGTATCAGCGTATAGTAATATAATGACTTATCCGAGCAAAAGCGATGTATATACCGTCTTGCCATTTATTGATTGTCTGATTACTGATTATTCTTCCATATATACAGACTTTTTGATGATGAACAAAGAGATAATCTTGTTCGTATTTGACTATGAGGACTATGTTCATAATAGTAACGACTTGGGAGAATATGATAAGTATTTTGTGGGTAAACGAGCATACGACTTCGTTCAGTTGTTGCAAATAATAGAGAGTGGCGAGGATTGTCATGTTCCGCAAGACAAATATCAAGAGTTGATGGAGTTCTTTTGGGATAATAACCGCCAGCAGATAGATATTGTGGAAGAGGTCAAGAAACGAATTGGTTTATGAAAAACTGCTTCTGCTGATTTTTTTGTCTGTTGTATTAATATCGCTGAATCTCAGGCTCAAGAGACTATAGATAGTGTGAGGTTCTTGCTTTATGCGGACAAGGCTGTTTCTGCTCAAAATGCAGCTTGCTATGGAGATTATGTTATCTTTGTATCAAGAAAGGTTTCTAAGATGACACTTTACAACATGCAATCAAAGGAAATCCTCTATAGACTTCGTTTGGAGTCAAAGTCCGAGATGAAAGATGGGAAAGACGTTTATCATGCTAATAATAGTCCTTTTGGTCGTAGTAAATATGATGAACATGATCCTTTTCCATTGTTATATGTGTCTCACAGAGTTAATAACGATAACCGTGGTGTAATGGATGTCTATCGGATATTCCCAATGCGTCGAAATAGCCAGACTGATTATGATAGCATGGCTGTGGAACAAGTTCAAACAATCTATTACCCTGTCATGACAGACGAAAATGCAATGGGGAGTCCATGGACGGTTATCGATCCTGATCACGACTTAATGTACACTTATTCCAGAAATAACCGTAACAAGGCTCCAAATCGTGGAAAATGTAGGCTCAGCAGATTTGGCATTCCTCAGGTCTCAGAAAGCTATGTCTTGCTAAATGACAGTGATATTCTGGAATCAAGTGACCTAAAATATAATGCACCGCTCTCACAAGGAGCATGCATCTATCGTGGTATGATGTATATAGCACAAGGCGTTCCTCAGAAAAATGGGAAGGTTTTTTTAAGAGTGGTTGATTTGGAAAAAGGAAAACTTGTCAGGACGTATAATATGCATTCTGCTGGATTCAATGAGGAACCAGAGGGCTGTTTTATATACGATGGTAAGCTGATGGTGGCAACTGTCAGAAAGAATATTTACCAAATTGAAATACCACTTGAGTGATGAAGAAAGTAATTACATACGGCACATACGACTTGCTGCATCAGGGGCATATCAATCTCTTGAGGCGGGCGAAGGCATTGGGGGACTACCTGATAGTGGGGGTGACCAATGATAGCTTTGACCGTGAACGAGGCAAACTGAACGTGCGTAATAACGTGTTGGAGCGCGTGGAGGCCGTCAGGGCAACTGGTCTTGCCGACAAGATAGTCATCGAGGACTATGTGGGGCAGAAGATTGACGATATACAGAAATATGATGTGGATATCTTCGCCATCGGTTCTGACTGGGTCGGAAAGTTCGACTATCTGAAGGAATATTGCGACGTGGTTTATCTTCCCAGGACAGAGGGAATTTCTTCGACGATGCTTCGTGAGGAAATGACTACAGACGTAAGAGTGGGTATCATTGGATGTGGACGCGTTGCACATCGGTTCCCTGTAGAGGCTGCTGTGGTTTCTGGCGTCTCGGTTACGGCTGCATACGATATCAATGGCGATGCCAGCCGTTCGTTGTCAGAACAGAACGAGTCGATAACTGTATGTAATAATTTGGCGGACTTTTATCAGGCGGTTGATGCTGTCTATATAGCCACCCCTCATCTGACGCACTATGATTACATCAAACGGAGCATAGAGGCTAGAAAACATGTGCTTTGTGAGACTCCGATGGTGCTGAGAGGCCCTGAAGCAAAAGAGGTATATGCCTTGGCGCAGCAGAAAGGAGTGTTCTTGATGGAGGCTAACAAGACTGCTCATTGCCCAGCGTTTAACCATCTGATGGTGATGATCAAGTCTGGGGTTATCGGTGAGGTCGTCGATGTGGAGGCTTCTCTTTCCAAGCTGTGGGATGACAACATGACGCTAAGAGAATTTGATCCAAGGCAGGCTGGCGGCTCCATGTATGAGTTGGGCAGCTATCCTTTGCTTCCTATACTGAAGCTTTGTGGCACCCATTACGAAAACCTCAATCTGTATTCCCGCATGAAGGACGGTGTGGATATGTACACCAAAGGCGTGTTGCGCTTTCCGAAGGCTGTATGCTCTTTCAAGGTCGGCTTGGGTGTAAAGACAGAAGGCAACCTGATTATATCGGGCACCAAAGGCTATGCGTACGTGCCTGCTCCGTGGTGGAAGACTGACTATTTTGAACTGCGCTATGAGGACCAGAACCAGAACAAGAAATTCTTCTACAAGTGGGATGGGGCAGGACTTCGCTACGAGATACAGGAGTTTATCTCCTGCATCTTCAACCATCGGTTTAGTACAGCCCGCCTGCGCCGCCGAGAGAGTATCACGATGGCAGAAATCATGCAACAGTTTGGAGAACATAAGAATCTGATGGAAATATAAAGAATGAGAAAAATGAAGAATGCTATAGTTACAGGCGGTACATCTGGTATCGGCTTAGGCGTAGCCAAGATGCTGTTAAACAAGGGGTATCGTGTGTATGCTACTTATGTAGGGCCGGACTTTACCGAATCGATAGAGAATTTCACAGCAGTAAAAATAGACCAGACATCGCGTCAGGAGGTCTATAACTTCCTTGACTATGTAAAAGGTAAGGCAGACCATATTGACTGCATTGTATGCAATGCTGGCATGAGTATCCGCAAATCGTTTACAGAGACAACGGATGAGGATTGGGACAGACAGATGGAAGTGGCTGTCAATTCCCACTATATCATGGTTCGTGAGTTATACAGCCTGATTCCTGACGGATCCCGCATTATCTTTACTGGTTCTCAGATGGCTGTTCATCCGCACGCTACTGTTCTGAGCTATGGTGTCACAAAGTCGGCTGTCTGTGCTTTGGCGAAAAATCTGGTGAAGGAGTTTGAGGGTACAGGAACGACCATAAATGCCATTATTCCAGGATTTGTTGCTACGCCCTGGCAGAAAGAAAAGCCTGAGGAGATCAAACAGAATATCTATAAGAAAACAGCTATACATCGCTTTGCCACAGTCGATGAGGTTGTGGACGCTTATCGGTTTTGTATTGATAACCCCTTTGTCAATGGCAGTATGATAGAGGTGAATGGTGGGTATTGCTATAAATAAGTTGGAAATGATGAATATTGTTAATTTGAGGAATAAAGTTAAATCATCTCGATTGATTTACAGCATTTATTATTATTTAGGAAGTTTTTTGTTGTCATTTCTGAAAGTCTGTGTAAAAGCGGATGAGAAGCTCATATTGTTTGTTAGTTATGGTGGCAGAAAGTATGATGATAGCCCTCAGAACATATATGAGGCAATGATTAATGATGAAAGATTCAAGGACTACAGACTAATTTGGGCTTTTGAAAAACCTGAGATGTTCAAAATTTCTCAAGATGGGAAAGTGAAAATTAATAGCTTGAATTATTTCCTTCTCGCACTAAAGGCACGCGTCTGGATAACAAATGCGAGTATGAGAAGAGGTTTAAGTTTTGATGGAAAGAACACACTCTATGTAAATACTTGGCATGGTACTGCTATAAAGTATATAGGCAGAGACTGTTCTGCATCTGGTCAGGAATTTAATTCAAAAGTGAGAAGGGCTGTTGCTGATATAATGACAGCCCAAGGCGAGTATGATGTTAAAGTGTTTTCGAAAGCATTTGGCCTTTCTGAAAATCAGATTTATTTGACAGGTCTTCCCAGAAATGACGTATTGGTTAAAGATAACAAATCTGATATTATAACAAGACTAAAAAGGGAAATGGGGCTAAATGATGATCGGAAGATATTACTATATGCCCCAACTTTCAGGGAATATGATGGTATGCATAATTGGAAACAGATACAACCATTTAATTTGGAGGAATGGGAAAACTGGTTAGGGAAAGATTATGTATTACTTATACGCGGGCATCAGGTTGTACAGGAAATGCTGGGCGTGACAGAGAATGGGTTTGTTAAAAATGTCACCTCATACCCAAATCTAAATGATCTTATGCTCGTTTCGGATATACTGATTTCAGACTACTCAAGTATCGTGTTTGACTATTCAGTCTTAGAAAAACCTATATTCTGCTATGTTTACGATTATGACAAATATACTCAAATAAGAGGGACGTATTTTGACATAAGAAAGGAACTCAGTTATGCGGAGAATGAAGATGAACTGATTCATAAAATACAAGATATTAACTGGGCTTCAGAAAAAGATAAAGTTTTGAAATTCAAAGATAAATTTGTACAGCAATATGGAAGTGCTTCAGAAAAAGTACTTGATATAATTTACGAAAAAATCAATTGAAGAATTAATCAATTTAGATGTAAACTGTAAGTTTATGTTATGGATATAAATGATAAGCGACTCATAAGGGATTTATTAAGGTTGTTGGGAGCTGTAGTTTTCTTTTGGCTCTATATTCCGCATCTTCTTGTCTATTTCTGTCTGGGAAAGAAACAACTCATAGATAGTGACCTGCTTAGGGTGGAGCATCAGATAAAGCTGAAGTTGGCTATGCCATTGCTGTTACTCTATTTCTTGCACAATAACAGGTATTATCGTAAAGTGTTCTATTATCGTATCGGACCGGCACTGTCATTGCTGATAGGCTGGTGGAGGCAAGGCGATAGTTCTTTCATTATTCCCGATTCTACGAAAATTGGTAAAGGATTAAGTTTTGCACATCCGTATTCTACAGTCCTTAATGCAGAGTCAATAGGAGATAATTTCTTGTGCATCCATTGCACTACACTGGGTAAAGAACATGATAGACGTCCTATTATTGGCGATAATGTTACTATTGGCTGCCATGCATGTATTATCGGTGGTGTGCATATTGGCAATAATGTGACTATTGGGGCAGGAACAGTGGTGGTGAAAGACATACCAGACAATGCAATCGTCGTTGGCAACCCAGCAAGAATCATCAAGTTTGTTTAATTTCCTAAAATTCTACATGGTCACAGAAATGAATAAGGTCGTATTAAGGATTTTGATGATAGTCTCTATGGCTGTCGTTTTTCCATGGGGGAATGTTTGTGCAGAAACACTGTCTCCAGTGCAAGAAATTGTTGTGGACACATTGGATGTAACAATGCTTGGTAATAATGACGGGAATAGGATATTGATAGAAAAGAATGTTGACTTAAAAGGTAGAGTATGCAAGCTCTCGTCAGGTAAGACACTGGTTTTTAAGGGGGGTGTCATAAAGAATGGTACATTGAAAGGCAGTATGACGAGAATTGAGAGTAAGGGAAAAGCATTCGACAAAGTGACTATCAAAGGAAGTTGGAATGTTCCATATATATCGACTCGTCTTTTTGTTAATTTGGATTATATCAATTCCCTGCGTGATGTTTTTGCATTGGCAAATCCCAAAGTAAAGAATGTCATTATTATTGAAGGGGGGCATTACCAGGTAAAAGCAAGAAAGAACAAGGATGCTTGCTTGACACTTACTGACAATACGGAACTGATTCTAAATGGGAATATTCAAATCGTGCCAAATGAATTTCCAAGATATGATATTATAAGGGTAAAGGGACGAAATATTGCCATTCGAGGTAAAGGGGCGATTATTGGTGACAAGCATACTCACAAGGGCGAAGAAGGAGAGTGGGGAATGGGTGTCCTATTTCATGGAGCAATCAATTCTTCAATCCAAGATGTTACTATTAAAGACTGTTGGGGTGATTGCATCTATGTGGGCGGTAAATCCCGTGATGTTCTGATAGAAAAATGCACTCTGGATCACGGACGTAGGCAGGGAATCTCTGTGACGAAGGCTGACAGCGTTGTAATCAGAGATTGCAAAATATCGAATGTGAGTGGGACTAGACCAGAATATGCCATAGATTTAGAGCCTAATGCTAACGATACAGTTGACAATGTATTGATTGACAATGTAGAAGTGGTGAACTGTGAAGGTGGTATTCTTGCTCTTAAAGGATTAAAGTCTGAAAAGACAACAATTGGTTCTGTTGTTATTCGGAATTGCTCTTTATCAGCCTTAAGTAAATATCCAATCCGGCTTAAAAGAAGCCAATCTGCCTTAGTAGAGAAATGTACTATTAATGCTTCTAATGAAAGGCCATCTATATATTCGTCTGATGTTAATCAAATTACTATCAGAGACAATATAATAAATATAGAGGAAAGTATAGTAGCATCTGTTAAGAACAAAGTGAAGGGATTTGTTGGCAAGGATATCTACAAGCCTATCAAGGTGGTTCGTACAACTAGAAAAATTGTAAAAAACAATAAGATAGTTGAAAAGCAATGAAATATATAAGAAGCTCCAACATTTCGTGAATATGATAAGGATGGTGGAAATAATGTGGTATTTGTACCACCTCTCAATCTACAGAGGTGGCAGGAAAGATTAGGAAAAGACTTTGTTCTCTTATTCCGTGCTCACTATGAGGTTGCGCGAGTGATGGGCATTGAGGATAACAGCTTTGTGAAGAATGTATCGGCCTATCCTAGTCTGAATGAACTTATGATGGCGAGTGATCTTTTGATTAGTGACTATAGTAGTATTTTCTTCGACTATTCTGTACAGGCTAAGCCTATGCTCTGCTATTGTTATGATTACGATAAATATTCAAAAAAGCGGGGCATGTATTTCGATATTCGCGAGTGGATACCATCGGCTTCTGATGAGGAAGCACTACTGCAACTCATTGAAAATACTGATGTGACAAAGGTTTGTGAATCCACCAAAAAGTTTCAAGAGATGTATGTTACAGAATTTGGCCATGCTTCAGAAAAGTCATTGAATATTATTTATAATAGTATCATTTATTGATGATCTACAATTCTTTTCTATTTTTAGTCTGCTTCCCGCTGATATTTCTTTTCTATTACCTGATTCCTTCGAGGTATAAGAAGGGTAGGAATTATTTCCTGTTAGTAGTCAGTTATATCCTCTATATCAACTGGGAACCAGTTTATGCGCTGATTTTGTTATGTGTAACAGGGATAACATTCCTTTCAGCTTTAAAGATAGAAAGCAACAGGAAACATGCGAAGCAGACTTTGATTATAGGAGTAATATTAGGATTAATACCACTGCTATTTTATAAGTATTTCAACTTCATCAATGAGCAAGTTTATACGCTACTTTCATTAATTGGATTGAGATATGAATTGCATGGATTGAATTGGGCGGTTCCCGTAGGAATATCATTTTTCACATTCCAAGCTATAGGCTATGTATGGGATGTTTATTATAAGAGAATAGAGGCAGAACGGGATTTCGCGACATACGCATTGTTTATCTCTTTCTTTCCATCTATTTTGTCAGGACCTATTAATAAGGCATCGCTTGTTATACCTCAGCTCAAGAATCTCAGGCCTTATTTCGATTATAATAAGGCTGTGGAAGGCCTGCGGATGATTCTTTGGGGTATGTTTATGAAGGTGGTTGTGGCTGACAGAATGGGATTGTATGTTGATACAGTTTTGTCTAACTATATGAACTATACTGGGGTAACCTGCTTAGCGGCCAGTGTTTTCTATACTATTCAAATTTATGGCGACTTCGCAGGATACTCGCTGATGGCTATAGGAGTTGGAAAAACATTGGGATTTGAATTAACGGAAAATTTCCGAAGGCCATATTTCGCAGTGAGTGTGACAGACTTCTGGCATAGATGGCATATTTCACTTTCTACATGGTTAAAGGATTATGTGTATATCCCTTTAGGAGGCAGCCGATGCTCCAAATGGAGAAATTACTGGAATATCTTTGTTACTTTCTTGGTGAGTGGTATTTGGCATGGTGCGAACTGGACGTTTATTGTCTGGGGTATATGGCATGGCTTGTTTCAAATCATAGAGAAGATGCTGGGACAGCAGAAATGCAATTATGGATGGTTGGGGAAGTGTATCAAGATATTCACGACCTTCCTGATGGTTAATTTTGCCTGGATATTCTTTCGTATGCCAACTTTGGGAGATGCTTGCGGAGTTATCTCAAGGATTTTTGATACCAATCTACCGATGACATTTTTCTCGGATAGCATAACTACCATGTTTTTTATGGTCTTAGGACTGATGATTATTCTGTTTAAAGAGATTATAGATGAGTTCTACCCTGCTCTGATGGAGCGTTTTGCAAGGCCTGTCTGGCTCAGGTGGGGGGGGCAAATTCTCATTCTTTCACTTATTTTATTGGCAGGTGTTTTAGGATCTGACCAGTTTATTTACGCAAACTTCTGACAAGGGTATGAAACGGTTTGTTATTAGACTATTGTCATTCTTGGCAATCGTGTTAGTACTCGACAGGGGTTTCGGATTAGCCATGAAATATCTGCAAAACCATGCAAAGGGTGGATATGTAGGGCATCATAATTATATCTTGCACTATGCAAATGAAGATATTTTGATATTTGGGTCGTCGAGAGCCATCCATCATTATAATCCTCAGATAATAGAGGATTGTCTTGGGATGAGTTGTTATAATTGTGGTCAAGATGGTAATGGAATTGTATTATTCTATGGTTGGTGGCAGATGATAAAAGAACGCTATCAGCCTAAGATGATTATCTATGATGTGAATCCAAGTTTTGATTTACTATTAGGGGAAGATAACAGTAAATATTTGGGTTGGCTAAGAAGCGAATATGATAATGAAGACGTTAAGAAGGTGATCGAAGATATTGATCCGACAGAAAAGTGCAAGATGCTTTCGATGATGTATTGCTATAACTCGAAGTTCTTACAGAACATCATAGACTATGTGCACCCTTTATTCAAAATATCATCTAATGGCTATTTGCCACTTATGGGTGAGATGGATAAGATGAAGGTTAGAGAGCGTAAAGAAAAGACAAAGTATGTTTTTGATTCACAGAAACTAAAATTTTTGGAATTACTTATTAAGGAAACAAAAGAGCGAGGGATAAAACTTATATTTGTTGCGTCGCCAATTTGGTATGGAAAGACAAATGCTCAGTTTGAACCATTATGTGACTTATGTAATAAACAGGGTATACCATTTTATAATTTTTCGAATGATACATCCTATGTGCATCACAACGAGTTTTTTAAAGATGGTAATCATCTGAATGCTCATGGTGCAAATGCGTTCACAAGTGATTTTATAAGATGTATTGAACAACAATAATCAAATGAGTGTAAGAAAGAAGTCTTTTATCACAACGACGATAGCTCCAACTTTGTTTTCTCGGTTCATCAGGCTATTTATAAAAGAAAGACCATATGTCGTTCACGGAAATACGCCGAAGGTAGGGATGTTGTCAATGGTTGCGGCATGGCTTACTAAAAGACTGGTCAGAATATATATGAATCTTGGTTTGCGATACCAAATCGAGAAAGGCTTTAAACGTAGATTACTCATGGTATTCGAGAAGTTCTCATGCTTTTGTGCTACTATTGTGATATGTGTAAGTAATGGTGTTAAGAACCAACAGATTAACGATAGTCTTTGTGCGAGTTGTAAGGCCTTTCTGCGACTGTGTGATGATGGTCATAATGTTTATTTGCAAATGATTGATAGTATGGAGCTGACCTGAGTATGGATGACCAATGTTGGCATTACCCGTGTACTTGATTTTAGTGGTATCCGCACCTTTTTTATGAATTCGTGGCATGGGACGTAAGCTGTCAATTTTGACGTATTGTGCATGAAATGGGAAAATGATACCTTTGCGCTCGTTCAAAGAATGAGAGCTATGGTATACAGCAGTAAAGATTTTGAGAGCCTTTGGTTCTTGCGTCCTTTCAGTAGCAAGCGAACAAGTTCGAGTTTGTACCAGGCTGAGGGCCTTCCGAAGAACATCTCGATAGAGGAGTTCTTGGGCGAGCCAAGCGGCAAAGCCGAGCGCTGCACAAAGCACGGAGTTCTTGCTTAGGCAAGCGAGCAGAGCTCGAGCGGACTATCCTACTTTCGACAAATGGTACAGAAAGATGTATAAGGTTATTGGCTTATGGAACTGAGAGATACCCATAAGCAGGACGTGAGGACTCAGGCAAGTTTGCTGAAGACACAGTCTAACCTTATGGCGTCTGTCGACAACCTGACCAGACAGGTGGCTGATTTGACCACTGAGAACAAAAGCCTTCAGAAGCAGGTCCGAGATCTGTTATCCCAGATATCAGTCGGCGACAAAGTCCGCTTTGGCTCTACCAGCCAGAAAGGCATTAAGAAGAAGGCTACACCCATGCAGGATAGAGGAAAAGATAAGGATGATTTTGATGGCACGAATGGTACTGCTATGAGCTCGCATCAACAAGTTGATGCTGTACCTGCAGAAGAAGCAGAATCAACAGGGCAGGCCCAGAAAAGTTTCGAGTATCGCAAGGGTATGAAGTACCAGACGATGAATGCTGATAACCGTATCGTACACGAGTCGGATGTTAATCTCCTCCCTGAAGGAGCTACGATTATCAAGAGCGTGTTTGAGTCAACATACGAGCAGGTGTCTTATATCGTACAGCATGATTACGAGATGATTATCTACAAGGATAAAGATGGTGTGATGCACAAGGGCTACTTCCCCAAGGCAGAAGAGCCAAAAACTATCGACCGCATTCCTGGCACTCATGCATCATGTTCACTGCTGGCCAATCTTGTGTTTAACAAGTATCACATGAATACTCCAGTATATCGCGAGATGGTACGCCTGCTTAACAACAAGATGAATGTAAGCCGCAACACCGTATACAATTGGTTTGTAAAGGGCTCCGAGTACCTTAAAAAGGTGCTTCCGGTACTGAAAGGAAAACTGCTTGCGAAAGACTCTGTCGTACATTGTGACGAGACATGGTCCAGGGTAAAAATAGCTGGAAAGTATAGAAAGAAATACATCTGGGGTATGGTCAACGAAGAAGCCAAGATCGCGATCTACTTTTATGACGACGGAAGTCGTGGTCGCAAGGTGCTTCGTGACTTCCTCGGAAACAACAAGATTGCCGCCCTCCAGTCTGACGGATTCCGCTCGAGCTCTGCTCGCTTGCTACCAAAGGGACGCAAGAATGTCTATATGTATCTGGACAACGAGCTGATAGATGTAGATCATCTGTGCTGTCTGGCTCATGCAAGAGCCAAGTTTAAGTATGCCCTTGAACAGGGAAAAGACGAAGAAACCGAATACTTCCTTAAGTTAATAGGAATACTCTATGAGCTGGAAAAAGAATACCGACTAAGACATCTAACGCCAGAACAGATACGACAAGAAAGACAGGGTGCAAAGACGGCCAAGATAATACAGCAGCTAAGGCAACGGCTAGACAAACTCTTGGCAGATACCGGCGGTATGAGAGGAGACCTAATGCAAAAGGCACTCAATTATCTGAAAAGTTTTTGGAATCAGCTCTTCTTATACCTAAAAGATGGGAGGTACAATATCGATAATTCACTTGCGGAACGTATGCTTCGCCCTATGACAATAGAGCGCAAACGCTCGATCTCTGATCGCTTGCTACCGAAGGGACGCAAGAACTCGTTGGGCTTTGGCAGTCATGCCGGTGTCGAGGTGTCAGTTATTTACCATACATTTATCGAGACATGCAAGATGTGTGGCGTGTCCACATTGGAATATTTTAAGGAATTCTTCAAGGCAATCATGCAAAGAAGAACCGATTACGAGAACATGTTGCCGATGACCATCGGTATTAAAAAATAATAAAGTTTAATCTGATTTAGACGCTTACGGTGACGAAAGTCGCCCTAAAAGGCTGTTTTTAAGCCTGGACGTCAAAATTGACAGCTTACAATCGATGATGAAAATACTGATATTAACCAATAATTTCAGTGGCTTACACAGCTTCCGCAAGGAAGTGGCGAAGGCGCTGGTAGATGTTGGATATCATGTAACCATCGCTGCACCATTTGATGACAAGAAAGCCTATTTCGAGGAAATAGGCTGTACGCTTATCAATATGCAATTCAACCGTAAAGGGATGAATCCTCTGAAGGACTTGGGGTTGATACTGCGATACAAAAAACTGCTAAGACAGTTAATGCCTGACGTGGTACTAAGTTACACCATAAAGCCGAATCTTTATGGTGGTATGGCATGTCAACTTTGTGGCATTCCACAGATTGTCAACATAACGGGACTGGGATCAGCGGTGGGGAATTCTGGCTGGCTGCAGCGGCTTACAATATTGCTTTATAAAGTGGGATTGCGGAAAGCGAATTTAGTGTTCTTCCAGAATAAAGCTAACATGGAATTCTGTCAGCAACATGGGATGGTGAAGGGTCAGATGAGGCTGATACCTGGCTCTGGTGTGAATTTGCAACATCACTACAAGCAGGATTATCCTACACAAACAGAGCCAATGCGTTTCATTTTCATTAGCCGCCTGCTGAAAGAAAAAGGAATAGAAGAATACCTGACTGCTGCACATGAGATTAAGGCTAAATATCCTGAAACAGAGTTCCATATTTTGGGCACTTGTGAAGAGGATTATGCAGAAAGAATAGAGAAGTTGCAATCAGATGGTATTGTGATTTATCATGGCAGGCAACCTGATGTGCGTCCTTATATTGGTAAGGCATGGTGTACAGTGCATCCTTCCTATTACCCAGAGGGAATGTCAAATGTGCTTCTGGAGAGTTGTGCGGCAGGTCGCCCCATTATTACCACAGACCGGCCAGGGTGTGGTGAGATTGTAGAGGATGGTATAAATGGTTTTATTGTGAATCAGCGAGATGGATATGACGTGGCCCGGAAGATAGAACTCTTTATCAAGCTTCCTTACGAAAAGAAACTAGGAATGGGCTTGGCAGCACGACGGAAAGTGGAATGTGAGTTTGATCGTAAGATAGTAATCAAAGCCTATCTAGACGAAATTGTGAAGATAGAGAGATGAATAAAAAACATCATTGAGGGGATATATGAAAGATATCGCAATATATGGTGCAGGTGGGTTCGGAAAGGAAATCGCTTGCCTAATTGAAATAATTAACAAGGAAACGCCTAAATGGAATCTGGTAGGCTTCTTTGATGATGGCAAAGAAAAGGGTATGCAGGTCTCTCATTATGGTAATGTCCTTGGGGGAATGGAAGAATTGAATGAGTGGGATACTCCTATTGATATTGCTATAGCAATAGGCTCTCCTAATATAGTCCAAAAGATAGCCCAATCAGTTGTTAATCCCTTGGTCTATTTCCCGAATGTCATTCACCCGACTTTCAATATTGTTGATACGGAGTCATTCAAAATAGGGAGGGGAAATATCATCCAGAGAAACTGCTCTGTATCATGTGATGTGTCGATAGGTGATTTCAACGTGTTTAATGGTACAGTTTCTATGGGGCATGATGACAAGATAGGGTCATACAATACTTTTATGCCTGGGGTGCGTGTCTCTGGAGAAGTAGTTGTTGGAGAAGGTAACTTCTTTGGTGTAGGTTCGATTATCCTCCAACAAATAAAAATAGGTAACTATATCAGATTAGGGGCGGGTAGTGTTTTAATGACAAAACCCAAAGATGGTAATCTGTATATGGGTAATCCCGCAAAGAAAACAGTTTTATAATAATATTTTTTTTGTATGTAATTATGAAAACATTAGATGAATTTGTAGAGCTCTTTGCAGAGCAGTTTGACGAGACGGATGCTAGTGAGATTCAGGCTTCCACAGTATTTCACAATTTGGATGAGTGGTCATCATTGATTGGCCTTTCTCTGATTGCCATGGTTGATGAGGAATTTGACGTAGCACTAAAAGGTGATGACGTGAAAAATTCCGTAACTGTGGAAGATTTGTATAAGAGAGTCATCTCAAAACTTTGATATCTGAATGTATAATCCGTTTTCATTAGAGGGAAAAACCATTTTGGTAACAGGTGCTTCGTCTGGAATAGGACGGGCTACTGCCATCGAATGTTCCAAGTTGGGTGCCAGTGTTGTTATTACAGGCCGAAACGAGGAACGGCTTAATGAGACATTCAAGTCTTTGGAGGGAGATGGGCATCTTCAAATAGTAGCTGATTTAACAAAACAGGATGATATAGACAGACTCGTTTCACAGATTGACCGATTGGATGGCTTGGTGAATAATGCAGGTGTCGGAAGAAACAAACCTGTTGGTTTTATCAAGATGGAGGATTTGGATTACGTTTATCAAGCCAACGTGTTTTCCGGAATCCTATTAACAAAGGCTTTGTTAAAGAAAAAAAAGATTAATAGAGGAGGATCGATAGTATTCACATCGTCTATCTCCTCTCGTTTGAATAGCCCTGGCATAGCGATGTATGCTTCTTCCAAAGCGGCTATAACCTCTTACATGCGCTCTTGCGCAGTGGAACTGGGTGATAAACAGATTCGTTCCAATGCAGTTCTTCCGGGAATGGTTGAAACAAAGTTGATAACGCGTGGTGACTATACAGAAGAGGATATGAATAGAGATAAAGAATTATATGCTCTTAAGCGTTATGGTAAGCCACATGAAATAGCTTACGCCATTATATATTTACTGTCTGATGCGTCTTCATGGGTAACTGGAACATCTCTCGTTGTTGATGGTGGTAGATTACTTAAGTAACTCTTTAAATTTTAACCCAATGAACATACTTGAAGAAACAAAAGGAATCATCGCTGCAATACTCAAACTGCCAGTTGAGCAGTTGGACATAGAGGCTGAGATGACAGATATAGAAGGATGGGATTCTTTGCGCAATGTGATGATCCTCTCGCAGTTGGAGGAGCATTTTGACATTATGTTCCCACCTGATGACATCTTCGATCTGACATCTGTCAAGGCTTTCGCAGAAGAGATTGAAAAGATAAAACAAACGGATTGATGTATAATTATAGTTCATTACTTCAGGCTGTCTTCCGTGCCTGTGAGAGACATCCGGAAAAGATTGCTATTATAGCAGGGAAGGAGGAAATATCCTATTCCCTGCTTTGTTTGAATATCAAGAAAGCTGCAGCCTTGATTCATTCGAAAGGGTTTAAGGCGGGGGATACGATTATGCTTTCTGCAGTCAAGGAACCCCATTTCATCTACATGGACTTTGGCGCCCAATTGTTGGGTGTGATCGACGAGATGATAGATCCTGATACTGGCACCGAAGCTTTTAAGTATCAGCCTGAAGAGATTGATGCAATGGCTCCTTTCGAGGGAGAACCCGAAGGACTGAAGGAAACGGATGTGATAGAGATTCTTCATACCACAGGGACAACCTCGAAGCCTAAGTCTGTATGCTTGTCGCATTACAATATATACTGGGCAGCAAAGAACACCAGCGATTTCGTTCAGAACGATGAGGCGGATATAGAAGTCGTGGTAATGCCTATCTGTCACGCTTTTGGCTTGCGTCGTGTTCATCTGACGCTGATGAATGGTGCGACAGCAGTGCTTTTGCCGAATTTCGCCAATGTTCAATTGCTGTTCAAGACGATAGAGAAGTATCATGTAACGACCTTCGGTATGGCACCTGCGGCTTGGGCTTATGTGAAGAAAATCAGTGGTACGCGTATCGCTAAGTTTGCCAATCAGTTGCGTCACATTGAGTTTGGAACGGCAGCGATGCCTTTAGCAGGAAAGAAGGAGGTTGTGGAATTGTTGCCAAATACTCGTATATGCCATAATTACGGGTTGACAGAGTCGAACCGGACTTGTATGATTGAGTATCATGATACAGCGCATCTGGATTCGGTCGGTAAACCTATTGCTGACAATGTGAAGATCAGGTCGATTGACGGAGAAATCTGTGTTCACGGCAATCAGACAATGGTCGGCTATCTGGATCCAGAGGACAACAAGGAGGCCTTTATCGATGGCTACTTCAGAACTGGTGATTGCGGCTATGTGTCGGATGAGGGCTATGTCTATCTGACGGGCAGGGCGAAGGAGATGATTAGTGTCGGAGGTAAGAAGGTGAGCCCTGTTGAAGTGGAGGAGGCTATCTGTAACCTCGGGGTAGGTGACTGCATCTGCGTGAGTCATCCGCATGAGATGTTGGGAGAGACAGTGAAAGCCTATATTCTGAAAGGATCCACAGAGCTTTCCTTTGAGCAGATTGACGAGAAGATGAAGGAAACTCAACCTCCGTATAAATGCCCCACGCTCTATGAATGGATTGATGAGATTCCTGTCAATAGTTTGGGGAAGAAACAGAGAAGAGTATTAATGGGTAAATAGAAGATATGTCACAGCTTTCGACTAATCATGTCAAAATCGTCGGTGTCTCGGCTTGTGTGCCGAGAACTGTCGAGGAGAATATTGACCTTCCACTCTACGAGAGTAAGGAGGAAGTAAAGAAGATTATCGATTCCACAGGTATTGAAAGGCATCGTATTGTAGAGAAAGGAACTACAGCTTCCGATCTGTCCGTAAAAGCTGCTGAAAAGATAGTGGCTGATTTAGGATGGGAAATGGAGTCTGTGGATTTACTCCTATTCGTCTGTACCACAAGAGACTATATCCAACCTATGACATCGCCAACGATTCAGGATCGGTTAGGTATGCGTCAGGATAGTTATGTGATGGATCTTCCTTTAGGTTGTGCCGGATGGGTGTATGGCATGAGTGTGGCAACTGCTTTGATGACAAGTGGGACCTTAAAGAGAGGGCTGCTGGTTTGTGCTGAAACGAATACACAGAGTCATAATCTGAACGACCGTACGTCGAGACCTTTGTTTGGGGATGCAGCCACAGTAACTGCCTTAGAGTATGATGCATCCTATAATCATCCGATGAACTATGTGTTCGGCGTGGATGGTTCTGGCGCTTCGGCTATTATGGCACAGTACGGCGGATTTAGGAACCCGGTTACTCAGGAGTGTCTTGTTGAGCATGAAATTGAACCAGGCATATTCAGAAAAGGTACTGATATTGTTTTGAATGGTATGGATGTGTTTAGCTTTGCCATTCGCAGGCCGCCGAGATCATTGAAAGAACTCATAGAGCTCTTCCATATTGACTTGGATGAAATAGATTTCCTATTCCTGCATCAGGCAAATAAGTATATTGATGACCGTATCAGGAAATCCCTGAAATTCCCCGAAGAGAAGACGCCTTATTGTTTGAATGACTTTGGAAATGTGTCAGGGGCTTCCATACCTCTGACTATGGTCACCAGAACAGCCAAGGAGATTGCAGACAAAGAGAACCATTGTCTAGCCTGCGGTTTTGGCGTAGGATTATCATGGGCAAGTATGGAGTTCTACATGGAGAATATAAAAGTATCAGAACTAGTTGAGTATTAATCATACAATAATGTCAAATAAAACCAGGTTTATTCATCTGTTGGTTGGGCCAGCCCTATTCCTGTTGTGCTATTTTGCCTTACCGGCTTCTGTGTTCCAAACTGATGTAAGTAGGTCTGCCATAGGAACGGTGCTGTGGATGGCCTATTGGTGGGTAACGCGTCCTGTAGATTATGCCGTGACAGCATTCTTACCTATGGCTGTGAATGCACTCCTGCCCATGACGGAGATGGCTCCAGTAATAGCCAACTATGCATCAGAAACGGTGTTACTGCTTTTTGGCGCATCAATTATCACTGTCTCATGGGAAGAGACTGGACTGGATAAGCGAATTGCCGCAGTATTCCTGAGGGTAATCGGTGACAATGTTCGCAGTCAGCTGATATTCTGGTTTATGCTTTCTGTGTTGCTCTCTGCAGTGTTGCCTAATTCGGTGGTTTGTGCGACGATTACACCTATCGCTGTTGCCATGCTGAAATATGTAGGACACGGGGAGATAGAGAAGAGCGAGGTGGGTTCTCTGCTTCTGTTGACAATAGCCTATGCTGTGGGCGTAGGTGGACTGGCGACTCCGCTTGGCGGGGCCATGAACCTTGTCACTGTTGACTATATTCAACAGTTGACAGGCCAGGAGTATATGTATGCAGACTGGGTGGTGAAATTCCTGCCAATCATGATCGTTTTGATTGTCAGCAATATCATATTTATGCTGATCGGTACCAAACGTTCTGACTCTTTAGGTGGTTCAAGGGAGTATTTTGAGAATGAATATCGGAAAATGCCAAAGATGTCACCAGAGGAATGGGCATCACTGATTCTGTTCTTGGTGGCTATGGTCTTGTCGTTCACTCGTCAGCTGTATAAGGATATCCTTCCAGGACTCAAACCTGCGTACGTCTTCATTATCTGTGCATTGACTTGTTTTCTCATTAATCGAGGAGATGGAAAGCGTTTGATGGTATGGAAGTCTATCCAAGGCAGGATTATCTGGGAAATGCTGTTTATCTTTGCCGGTGG
>Ga0265301_10000475_pt1 | contig 59527 bp, 35 predicted proteins | sample AusTroGonzalo_MG_2_FD_193488 | JGI IMG/M metagenome (GOLD analysis project Ga0265301, IMG submission 193488) | Bovine rumen microbial communities from tropical cattle in Woodstock, Queensland, Australia - Gonzalo_04 | ecosystem: Host-associated > Mammals > Digestive system > Stomach > Rumen ... | reverse complement strand
GTCGCTCGTCCGCCTCGATCTCGAAAAAAATATCTCAAAAAACTATCACGCGCAAGGCGTAAAAAAGTCCCGTCTTCTCAAACGGGACTGCAAAGGTAGAAACTTTTTTCGAAGGTGCAAAACTTTTGTGCGTTTTTTTAGAAAAAACCGCACTATTACTTGGCGCCGAAAAGATAAGTCGTTGTCTGGGTGTAGACTTCGCCCGGGCGGAGGAGGACCGGCGTGAAGTGGGGGTTATTGACCGAGTCGGGATACTTCTGCGCTTCGAGGGCCAGCGAGCTGCGGAATCCGAGCACGTTGCCGTTCGAGCCGCACTCCCCTCCGTTAAAGAAATTGCCGCTGTAGAACTGAAGGCCGGGCTGGTCGGTCCAGACCTCGACAAAGCGGCCGCTCACGGGGTCGCTCACCCGGCAGGCGAACTCCACACCGTCGCCGCTGCGGTCGAGACACCAGTTATGGTCATAGCCACGGGCATTGCGGAGCTGGTTGTCATCCTCGCCGATCCGCTCGCCGATCAGATGGGGTTCCCGGAAATCGAAGGGAGTCCCATCGACGGCACGCACCTCGCCGGTCGGAATCGACAGGGCGTCGATGGGCAGATAGTCGGAAGCCTTGATCTCCATCAGGTATTCCTCCACCGAGCCGTTCCCCTCGCCGCGCAGGCAGAAGAAAGGATGGTGGGTGATATTCACCGGCGTCGGCTCATCGGTCGTCGCCCGGTAGCGGACGGTAAAGGAGGATGGCGCCGCCACGGAATAGGTCATCGTGATATCCAGGTTGCCGGGATAGCCCTCCAGACCCGCCGGATGCAGAAGATGGAGGACGAGAGCCGTATCGCAGGCCGACACGACATCCCAGACCAGATTGTCAATGCCTTTGAAGCCGCCATGGAGCGTATTGCGGCCATTGTCGTTGACCGGGGTATTATACCGGATGCCGTCCACCTCGAACGAGGCGCCGCCGATACGGTTCGCAACTGGTCCCACGACCGCCCCGAGAAAACGCTCGCCGGGAGGAGTCACATAGTCGGCCAGGTTGTCATGACCGACGACGATATTGGTCATGGCGCCCTTGTTATCCGGCGTCCACATTGACACGACGCGGCCGCCGAAATTGGTCACCTGCACGGTCAGATCGCCCGCGGCAAGGGTATACAGCCCGACGGGTTTGCCGTCCAGAGAGTCGGTAAAGTTCTCAGCCGACATAAGCGGAAGCGGAGGCGTCGTCGATTTCGAGGAGCTGCAGGCGGCAAGAAGCAGTGCCGCACCGGCAGCGAGAAGGGTAAGGTGTTTCATATGGCTATTGGTTCATGGCGATCCGGGCGCCGAGTTCCCAGGTCCGGATGCGGTCTTTGTAATAATTGTTGGCGTTGACTTTTTCGACAGGGAGATTGCCGTCGGAATTATCCTCCCAGCGGCGGCAGGTATAGAGGACATTCCAGATGCGGCCGATACGATACTCGCGGCTGATGCGGAGGCCGACGGCATAATCCTCGCCGTACTTGGTGGTCGGGAAGCCTCCGATGCGGCGAAGCAGCGGCACCCAGAATCCCCGGGGAGCGCCGAGCCCATTGACCCTGAGGGCATTGTTGCGCCCGTTTTCGTCGGTCCATTCGCGGTGCTCGATGACATAAGGCGGCAGCGGATTCCCGGCCAGGTCGGTCATCTCGTAGCAGCCGACGACCATGGCGCAGCCCTGGGCCCGGAAAGCCTCGACAAACTGCTGAACCGTCGTTTCGTCATGGTACTTGTCGTCCGAATCCAGCTGCAGGGCGAAGCGGCCGCACTGCGGATGATGAATGGCGGCGTTCCAGTTGCCGCCGATGCCGTGCCAGGTAGGATCCTGGGCGATATAGATCAGCTTCGGGTCGCCCAGAAAGCGCCGGATCACATCGACCGTCCCGTCCGTGGAATTGTCGTCGACGACTATGACGTTATACGGGAAACCGGTCTTTTGCGAAAGCGCACTCTGGAGAGCATCACCGATCGTGCGGACGCGGTTTTTGCAGGGAATGACGACCGACGCCTCGACCGGGAAATCGCCATCCGACAGGTCTACGGGGGCAAATTTCGGAGGCAGATAGCCGCTGATGGCCTTGAGGTGCTCCGTCACGGCCTGCTCCATTTCGACCTGGACGCCGCGGTTTTTCGGGTCGACATAGTCAAAGAGTTTTTCGCCCGAAGAGCGGAGGTCGGTCTCAATCTCATAATAAAGGTATTCGCCGACATGCTCGAGACTCCCCTTCTGCGAGACTTTGAGCCGAAGGTCATAGAGCGCTGCATACTTGTAATCCCGGTCCATCCGGGCGACGGCCTCCTTTAGCGCATCACTCCGGTATAAGAGCAACCCGCCGAAATCGAAGTCATCGCGCAGCGCCCCCGCCTGGTAGTCGATCAGCGGCTGGGGCTGCGGTGCATCCGTACCCTTCCGCCGGAAATGGTCGGCATAGAGCAGCGCGGCGCCGGTATCCCCGGCGAGCTGCACCATCCGCTCGAGGGCATAATGGACCAGCGCCAGCTCGGTCTGCTTGGTATATATCAAGGTATAAGGCGCCCGGGCCTCTGCCGCCACTTTTCGAAGCGTCGCGGTCTCGCTCAACGGCGTATCCAGCACATGGACCGCATCAATCAGCGGCTCTCCGGAGAGCACGTCCGCCTGCGACGGCAACAAAACAAAAGAATCGATCATATCTTAATCATTTATTAGTCGGCCACGACGCGGTAGGGATAGGTGGAGGAGTCGGCGTCTGGGTTAGACTCGACGTGGTAGCCGGAGACAATGGTGACGTTTGTCCCCGAAGTCGGGTCGAAGGCGAACTTGCCGCCGGAGATGTAATAATCGCCCAAAGTCCAGCCGCTGGAATTGTAATTATAGAAGCTCTTGAAGCGGCCGCCCTCGATGGTAATGGTGCCGGAGCCCGTGGAAGTTACCGTGTTCTTTCTCATGTTGCGGAGCTCTTTATAGTCGCCGCTACGGATAATGAAAGGATGGCTGTCGGTCCAGAGGATGCCGTTTACGGTCATATTCTCCAGAATGACGGTGCCGCCATAGCCGTCGGAGAAGCCGGTCTTGCCGTCGAAGCAGTCGCCGGTCTGGGTGAAGGTACCGTTCCGGATGGTGATACTACCCTCCGTGTTCTGCATCCAGAACACCCTGTTCTGGGTATGTCCGTTCATATCCACGACGCCGTCAGCCGTGCCACTGAAAACAAGCTCGGTGGTATTGTCGGCAAGGAAGGTAAGTGTTCCGCCGTTCTCGCAGAGGGCGTTAATGGCCCCCTCAACGCTGTAATAGGGCACGCTGCCGTCGCCGTACTGCATGGTGGTAATAGGCGTCATGGTGACCGGGATGTCCAGGCCGCGGAAATAGTCCTTGTACTGGCCCCAGGCTGCATTGCCCTTGTAGGAATCCAGCAACCCTTCCGGCACGTAGATCAGAGGCTTGGGATGGGCCGGGTAGTTGGTAAAGCGCGTCGTCAGCGAGACGATGGCGCCGCCGTTCCGGATATATAGCGCCTGCATTGTCTGGATGTTGTTGAAGCAGTCCTGGCCGATCGTAGTAATGTGCGAACCAAAGTCCACCGTCTCCAGATGTGAACACTCGCAGAATGCTTCGCCCTTGACTGTCACCACGGAAGGAAGCTCTATGGACACGAGAGCATAGTTGCGATAGAAAGCATCATTGTTCACGGTAACCACATTCGGCGCCGAGACCGAGCTGAGGAGGCCGCAGCCGCTGAAAGCAAAGTTCCCCACCGTAGTTACATCATTGAGATTCACAGTGGTAAGACTTGCGCAGCTACTGAACATATAATTGGGCACCGTTGTCATTCCAGCCGGCATGGTGACGCTGGTCATCGGCGTCGCCTCGAAGATATGCTCTCCGAACGAGCAGTTGTGAAGGCCTTCCGGGATATCCGCAAGGGCCGTCCCGCGGAAACAGTAATTACCCATCTCGTTCAGGGATGCCGGCAGTGCAGACACGGTATCGAACAAGGGACAATTATAGAATGCGTAGGCCTTGATGGAAGTCAGGGAAGAGCCCAGGGTAGCGCTCCGAAGGGCTCCGCACTCCTGGAAGCAACCCTGAGGAATTGTCGTCCAATTCGAAACGTCAACCGATGTGAGGGCATTGTTTGCAAACACGTGGTCGTCCAAAGATATACCCGCCCGGTTTATCCCCGCAGGCAGGCTGGTAAGCCCGCAATTGGCAAAGCAGTAACTGCCGATGGAAGAAATCTGAGGGGGTATAATCACCCGGGAGCCGTCGGTAAGCGCCGGGCACTCCCTAAAAGCGCTGCCGCCGATGGACGTCACGCCGCTGCCGAAATCGACCTCCTGAAGGCTCCTCCAACCCCAGCAGAAGTTGTTGGGGACCGCCGTCCAGTCATCCGGGAAGGTAACCGATGTGATGGGGCATCCGCGATAAGGCTCGCTGCCATAGGTGATGGTCTTTCTCCCCCAGCCTTCCGGCAGCGAGGTAAAGCCGCAGTTACGGAACGCCAGCTGCGCGATACTGGTCACATTGGCCGGGAAGGAAGTGGAGACCAGATTGGTACAACCGTCAAAGCACAGATACGGTATGGCGTGGAAGGTCTCATTCGAGGGGAAGGTGACTGAAGTCAGCGCGGTGCAGCCCGAGAAATTCTCCCGTTCGCTGAGGGTCGTCAGAGCATCAGGCAGGACCAGTTCCTCCAGGGACGAACACTGCGCAAATGCGCCTCTCCCGATAAAGGTGATATTGTCGGAGAAGTCGATCGACTCGATGCCGCTGCAATTGGCAAAGGCGCTCTGACCGATGGAGGTCACCGACGACGGCAGCGCCACGGACGTTATGGCCCGGCAGCCGTTGAAGGCGGCATCCCCGATGGCGGTCACATTGGCATCGAAATGGATGGTCGACAGACGGTCGCAGCCCTCGAACATACTCGCCGGGATGGCGATATCGTCGGCAAAGGTGACGCTGGTGATATAGTCGCTTTCCTTAAAAATTTCATTTCCCATCGTCTCCGGCGTATGCCCGATGATGACTTCGGTGAGAGCATCGTTATCATAGAAGGCCCTGTTACCGAGGGAAGTGAGGCTCCCGGGGAGCGTAAACAGGCCGCTGATGGCGATATGCTGGAAGGCTTCCGCGCCGATACTGGTGATGTGCGAAAGATCCTCGGGAACGAATTTGTTGCAATTGACAAAGGCGTCGTTTCCGATAGTCGTGAGCGAACGCGGGAAGTTCACGCTCACGAGATTGCTGCATTCGCCGAAGCCCCGTTCGCCGATGGAAGTCACCGTATTGGGGATAGTAACCGTGGCGATATTACTGAGACCGCGGAAGGCATAATAGCCGATACTGGTCACGGGGCCGGAGAAGGTGATGACACCGGTCTTCGTCTCGGAGTTGTAGGTATGGCTGACGACGGTCAGGCCCGCACCGAAGATGGAGGCATCTGCGCCGCCGTCCCACTTATTCATTTTAGTGGTGTTGGAGGTGGTATAGGTAATCTGCGCCGTCTCGTCCTTGAAGTTGGGACTGGAAATGTTGATCACCGTTACCTGGCTTCGCCCCACCGAAACGGGATTCTTGCTCTTGAGCGTGCAGATCGTGCCGTCGGAAGCCTCGATGATGATTTGCAGCTTGCCGTATTCGGCGGCAGGGACGGTGATGAGGAACGGCGTGAAATCCGTGGTGTTCAGCGCCACGGGCGAAGCGCAGATCAGCGCCGTCCCGTTGGTGCCGGAGTCGAGCACTGCGGCATCTTCGCTTACCGAGAAGCGGCCGCTCATCGGCCTGGGGCTGGCGCCCTTATCGGAAAGCGAAATCGAGCTGACGCTCTTCTCGCCCTTGAGATTCAGAAGGATAACTCCGCAAAGATTCTTGAAAGCAAAACTGCCCTCATCGGACTCGGCGTACATGGGAAAAGCGGCGATACCACCTTCGACATACGTCTGCTCGGCTGGAAGCGTATAATACCCGTAGTTGTCCCGGAGGGTAGACGGATAGATGGCCTTATACTTCGGGCAGGAGCCGTTCGGAGTGGGATTGCTGCCGGAAAAATGGGCACGGGTCTCCCCGGGGCCATAACCGTCAGGCTCACCTTCCGTGAGGATAGTCAGATTCTTACCATTGACATTGATGGCGTCTCCCCCCGCCCAAAGGACATGCCAGCGGTCGCCGTCCTGCGACAAGGTCGTACGAGTCGAGGCTGTACCTTCAGTCGCGGCTTCAAAAATGATGGTTTCGCCCTCCTCGCCGGAAGAAGGATCTTCCTCCTTCCCGGAGGGATCATCGCCAGAGGGCTCTTCCACGTCTTCCGGTTCTTCGACCGAAAGGAAATCCTGCTCTTCAGCCTTGGAACAGGAGAAGAGGCTGAGCATCAGCAGCAGTGCAGCTAAACGATTGATTGTCTTCTTCATAACATCGGTCTCCTTCTTATTCAAAATCATCATCATTGAGCACTGCGCCTCCCTGGGTCACGTCTTCCGTGCCGGTGGCGCTGTTGAGGAAACGAAGCTCGCCGCAGAGGACAATCACCTCTGTATCAGGAGCTTCCAAATAAGGAGAGAGATGGGGACGATTTTCCATGGCCGGTAACAGTCTGATTCTTTGGTAAAGTTACAACAGTTTCAAGGATTTACAACAGGACGAAAGCGAAAACCGCATCGAGTGGAAATGTCTGCATTACTCCGCCATCCCGAAATGGAGGCCGTCGAGCCGGTCCCATTCGCCGCGGGTGAAATCGGGCATGACCACGGGCATACTTCCGTTACGGATGGAGACTTCCGTCAGCTCTACCAGGGAGCTCCATTCCGCAGCGTCGTAGACGTCCTGGTCGAGCGGGAGGCCGTGGTGGAGGCAGTATATCAGGCGGTAGTCCATGATGAAATCCATGCCGCCATGACCGCCGACCTTCCGTGCTTTCTCGACGAGACCGCCTTCCCGGGTGATGGGATGCTGGTACTGCGACAGCACGGAGTCGCGCTGGGCATCCGGCATATATTTCTCCGCCTCAAGATTATCCGAGCTGATCCCCGTAAGGTCCTCACAGCCAAGGGCCAGGCCCTGGTTGGGATATTTATTGGCAAAGCCCCTTGTGCCTGTCAGCTGGTACATACGGCTGTACGGACGCGGCGTCACCACGCCATGCTCCACCAGGATGCTTTTGCCCTTTCGGGTGCGGATGATGGTGCAGGTATTGTCGCCGTTGGCATATTCATACGCTCCGGAGCCATAGCGCTTGTCGCAAATCTCCTGGCCGCGGAATGCCCGGCTGTCGAGAGAGACCAGCAGGTCCATCTTGTCGCCGCGATGGATGTTCAGCACCTGGCAGACCGGACCGATGCCGTGGGTGGGATAGACATCCCCGCGGTGCTCCCGGTTGTAGCTCATGCGCCAGTCGCCCCGGTAATTGTCCCACCACGGGTCGAGATTGTGGCAGTAGGACCCTTCGCCATGGACGATCTCTCCGAAAAGGCCCTGCTGCGCCATATTCAGACAGGTCAGCTCGAAGTAATCGTAGCAGCAGTTTTCGAGCATCATGCAGTGGCGACGCGTCCGCTCGGAAGTGTTGACCAGCGCCCAGCACTCCTCGATGCTCGTCGCGGCCGGGACCTCGACGGCCACATGCTTGCCGTGCTCCATCGCATAGACGGCCATCCTGGTGTGGAGCTGCCAGGGAACGGCGAGATACACAAGATCGATGTCCTCCTGCTCGCAGAGCCTCTTCCAGCCATCTTCTCCGGTGAATTCGTATTCAGCCCGGGGCGCCCCCCGCTTTACCAGCGACTTCTGCGCCCGCTCGATCCTTTCCGGCATCAGGTCGCAGAGGGCCACGACCGTCGCGTCGTCGATAAAAGGGAAACGTTTGACCACATCCTTCCCCCGGTCCCCCAGCCCGATGACGCCGACGCGTACGTGCTCGATGGGATCACAGGCAAAACCCAGCATCGACTGCTGGTCAGCAGGCCGCGGAGGCGTGTTGTAGACAATCTGATGGTTTTTGATTTTGTAACCATACCGGTTGTTGACGGCGCAGCTGCAGAGCCCGAGAAGAAGGACGAGAGCGATGACAATATACCGTTTCATACTTTGAGGAAGACTTTATTCTTATACATCTGCCGAAGGATCAGCAGCAGGATCAGGGCATTGGCGAGAGCCACGAGGACCGGATACCAGGCCGCATCCACGAATCCTGCCAGGAAGGAGCCCGAGACGGAATCGAACTTGACAAACTCGCCGATACAGTAGGCCGTGATGGCATTCATGCCGTAGATCTTGAGCCAGGAGAGGCCCCTGCGCCATCTCTTTACATCAATTATATAATAGAACAGCGCCGTCAGCAGGAAGCAGATGCCGCCGGAGTAGAGCGTCATCGTGCTGCTCCAGATCTTCTTGATGATCGGGAAGACGGGGCTCAGGGAAAGGCCGGCCGCAACGAGGAGAATACCGATGCCGGCGAGAATTCCGGCCCGGCGGGCGGGCGAATGCTTTTCCCGGCGGAGAATCTGCCCGGCAAAGCAGCCCAGCAGCACCGTCACGGCGAAATTGAAGCTCGACAACACCCAGGTATACTGATAGCGCTTCATGAAGCGCCAGCTTCCGTCATCCGCCCACGCCACGCCGTCCCGATGGGAGCCCAGCACGGCCTTGTCGACCGTCATGGCGACATTTCCCTGCGGGTCCGTGTTCATGCCGGTACTCGCGAAGGCGATCCAGTAAGCGGCAAAAAGAAGAAGGCACACGCCGACCTGCCATTTCCAGTCCGTGTGGACAAACAGCAGCGCCGCGACGACATATCCGACGGCGATGGCCTGGAGCGTATTGGCGAAGGGATGGAACTGGTTCCATTCGAAAAGAAGGAGATTCCCCTGCACGATCCAGCCGAGGAAAAAGAGCAGGAAGAAGCGACGCAGGAGCTTCAGATAGAACTTTCCGTCGGGCCGCAGACCGCCCTGCTTGTAGCGGGCCATCGAGAAGGGAATGGTGATGCCGGACAGGAAAAGGAACAGTGGCATGATGATGTCCCAGGTCACGAATCCCTCCCAGGGGACATGCTGGACCTGGCGTCCCAGCCAGGCCGTCCCGTCCGGATGCACCTTGCACAGCGCCCGCACGACAGGCCCGATAAACAGCAGCAGGAACATGTCCGCCCCGCGCAGAATATCCAGTGATTCGAGTCTTTCTTTCTCCTTCATATGATATACGGTCCCCTATTTTCGCCGGAAGACATTCTTTCCGGCCGATACGCGGTATTCCCGGCCATCCGCCAGGAGCTTGAATGGAAGATTGCTGCGGACCCGGATGGTTTTTTTCGTCACGATCACGCTGCAGACGATATCGCCGAAGCGATAGTTCTCGACTCCCACGTGCCCCCTCGGATGAGGGTCGAAATCGCAGAGGAGGGTCCGCTCGAAGGCATTGGCCTCCTTGATGCCGATGACATCTTCTAAAAAAATCGAGATGGGCCCGAGGGCCGACCAGCCGCAGAAATCACTGCGAACGATCTCTCCCTGTTTATTCCTTGCCGGCTCGTATGCGGTGGGGCTGTAGCATTCCCATATGGTATGTGGCTCATAGTCGGCATAGGTGCGGTACATGCATTCAAGCACCCTCAAGGCAATCTCCCGGGCAAGGCCATACTCGCCGAAGTAGTCGACGGCCTTGAGCGCCATATAAGTCGTCGGGAGCCATACCGAGCCGCGCCAATACCCTCCGTCCGGGATGAAATCCCTGTCGGAGCGGGAGAGCGAGGGCGTCGGCATAAAACCGCCGAACTCTTCGGGATTACGAAGGTGCGCCAGCATCCTTTTGCTGCGAGCCGGACCGGCCATTTCGGCCATAACGGGCCACCAGGAGGCGATTGTAGGCACTTTGCATTTCTCGCCGCCGGAGAGGATGTCATAGTAGAAGCCATCCTCATCGTCCCAGTACAGGGCGTTGAGCTTTTCGGACAGCGCGGAGTGGATCTCTTTCCAGTACCGGGCTTCCTCCGGGAGGTCCAGCAGAGAGGCGATGCGGCTCATGCAGAGGGCGGAAAGACCCTGATAAGAAAGGGCGTCCAGCCAGCGGAGGTCGGGATTGTCGGGGCAGGCGTCCCGGGGAGACTGTATCTGCCCGCCTTCAGCTTCGTCCGGGCCTGTCTTGGCGGGCATCCTTCCGCGCGGGGTATTGTCCATGCCGCTGGGATTGCCGGCCCAGGCGTATCCGTCGTCATATTTTTTCAGCGCGATCTTCTGGGACGCCCCGTGCGGCTTAGGGGCTGAAGGGTCAAAAGCATCGAAGGTCTCAAACCAGCGCTGGAGGTACCGCTGCCCGGCAAAAACCTTTTGCAGGTGCTCTTTGTTTCCGGTCTGGAGGGCATAGCAGTACTCCGTCCAGGCAAACAGCGGCGGATTGTCGGCGTGGTGGACGCGGAACTTGAGCATCTTGCCTTCGTCTTTTCCGCACCACTTGTTCCCAAGCACCCGCGGGAGCTCTGTGTCTTCATCCGCGAGAAGGATTCCGTAGAAATTATCGAGCGAGCTAACCCCAGGGAACACGGAGGGGCAATACTTGCAGAAATGCCCCATAAAGGCGGTGTCCCAGATCCAGATCCGGTCGGAGCGGTGCGCCTCGTCCATATACACCGGAGACGGGATGCCGGGCAGGGTGTCAATGTGCTCATACGCCAGTTCCCAGGCCTTTTCATAGAGCTCCAGATACTCGGGATGCTCATCATACACAGGCCGTGGCAGCGCCTCGCGCCAGTCAGCCTGCCCCCAGAGCGGGCAGGTCACCGGCAGCAGTGCTATGAGCAGACCAAAAAATTTTCTCATTACAGGGCTCTGTCTGGAATGGAGGGCAAAACAGCATTTAATCTTCGAAGGTACTCATTTTGTCGGAATATAGCAAATAATGCCAGGACCCGGAGACAGGATGGTGGTTCTTTTCCCCAGCAACAGGGCCCCTGCCGCTGATCCGGCTCTTATTCCGCAGATCCCTCCGCATCTTGTCGCAGGTCCCTCCGCTTTCGGGCACAGGTGCTTCCGCTTTCGGGCGCAGGTCCTCACCATTCCTGGTGCAGGTCATGCCCCATTTTGGTGCAGGTGCGATTTTCTCCCGGGGACCTGCGACGGGAAACGGCATTCTGTGCATTGCAGCGTCGCCGGTCCCCTCTCCTTTTTCGCACCTGCGACGATACCCACCAGGACCTGCGCCAGGACCGCCAGCATTTGCATATTTCCAATATAATAGGTATATTTGAAAAGTATGAAAAAGTTGCTCTGTTTCGTTTCCGCTCTAGTCATTTTCTCCGTCAGCGCCCTGGCAAGAGAAGAGAATTGGATTGTCCACCGCCACACGCAGGATGACGGACTCACGAACAATGCCGTGCGTGCGGTCCTTCGCGACTCCAGAGGCTATGTATGGATGGGCACTTCGAATGGACTCAATCGATATGATGGCCGTAATTATCTGGAAATCAACATCGAGAACGGCATTCCTGACAATAATTACATAACCGCCCTTCAAGAGGATTCCCATGGCCGGATATGGATTGGGACAGCAGCAGGCATATGCGTCTACCAGCCTGGCGAAGAGAAAGCCCATCGGTTTGCCGCCATGTCAGAGTATGACTTCCAGGTCTACCAGATTGTCCGGGAAGATGCGAGACATCTCCTGATTCCAGACAAGGAATATGGTTTTTTCCGAATTGATACAGATGGAGCGACTGCCGAAAAGATAGAATCGGGGCATGACAAGCAGGTTCGGTACTCCCCTGTTGCCCTTTGTTTCGACGCAGGCGGAACGGCATGGTTTATTGACAGCGACGGTGCCCTCTGCCGATCGTCGGACCACCTGAAGTCAGTAGTAACCGTCTATCCCTCAGAAGGCTCTCCCTTTACCGGGAAACGTATTCATAAAATGCACTATGCGTCAGGCTATCTGATGATTGGGATGACCGATGCTACCCTGACCATGAATATCCGGACCGAAGAGTATCGTATCCATAAGTCTATTTCGAATATCCACGGCGTGCTGACCGTATCGGAGAATGAGATTTGGGCTGCATGCGACTCCGGCATCGTCGTCTTTGGCCCCGACTTGAATAGAATAAGAGGCTTCCGGATGACGGATCTCCCCGGTGGCGGCGACCGGGAAATCATGCCGAACAGCGCCCTTCTGGATATCTGTTCCGACGGAGGTAACGGCTTCTGGATCGGTTCTTACGGAGGAGCGATACATCTCCTTCAGAACCGGACGGGACTCCTCGCTCATCGTGGTTATTTTACCAGTCGTATCGTCCCGGCCAAAGATGGCAGCGTTTGGATCGGCACGGAGAACAAGGGACTGTTTCACTTCTTCCCTCTGGAGAATCGGATGGAGCCCGTGAATCTGAATCTGTCTTCAACGAATATCCAGGGACTTTGTCTGGACGGAGACAACCTGTATATCGGAGCCTGGGCATCCAATAAGCTGGTCTGCCTCAACACTCGGACTGGCGAGGGGAAGGCTTTCCCCATCTCATTCAATGTAACAAGTCTATTCCGGATAGAAAAAGACTGTATCCTGATTGGTTCTACTGCCGGATTGAAATTGCTTTCTGATGGAAAGATATCCGATGTAGAAGGGCTTTCCATCTCGATTCGCAGCTTATTTGCTGACCGCAGCAACAATATCTGGCTCAGCTCCTATCACGACGGTCTTTACCGGCTGAACCGTTCTTCTTTGGGCCGGGCAGGCAAACCTGAATATGAACAGTTTGTCGCCAATGTCAATAACCCCTCCTCTCTTCAATCCAACAAAGTGTGCTGTGTATATGAAGACCGGCAGGGAACTATGTGGGTAGCCACGGAGAATGCCGGTTTCTACAAGATGGATGTCTCCCGGAAAGCATTCCAACGCATTGAGATCGATCCGTGTAAGGCTGCTTACGGCTTTTCGGAAGACAGCAGGGGGTATATCTGGATTACCACCGACAAAGGGCTTCTTTGTCTGAATCCTGCATCCGGGAATCACTTCCTGTTCACAAAAGGCGACGAGCTGCTTTCCGACCAGTACAACTATAACTCCAATGCGATTGACGATTCCGGCTTTTTATATGTAGGCACAAGTGCGGGATTTGTCATGTTCGACACGAACAGATTCCCTATCGCCACCAAAGGCAGCACTCTCCTGCTCCCCTCCTCCGAGTATGTCAGTTCCCTAAGCGTCAAGCACCGGAACAATTCTTTTTCTATACCGGTTTCGTCCATTTCCAATGATGTACTGGACAACACCAAGATTATGTGGCGTTGTCCCGAGATGGGTGTCAACAAATGGGAAGAATTAAAGGGGGATGCGATTGAATTCAATGATCTTCCTTCCGGCCGCTTCGAGTTACAACTGCACCTGCAAAGCGTACCCAACAAAGAAGTGCTGGACAAGAGACGCCTGTTTATTACCATTGAGGTTCCCCTGTTTCTCAGATGGTGGGCATGGCTTATCTATCTGGTCTTGCTCGGCTCGATCATTTTCCTGATTGTTTCACTGACCAGAAGGAAGACGAAACGGAAAATACACAACGAAAAAAGCAAGCTGGAAGCCGAATACTCCAAGAACCTTTATGTCGCCAAGCTTGACTTCATAACCGATCTGGCGCACGAGATCCGTACTCCCCTGACGCTGATTACAGCCCCGGCTGAATCCATCAAGGCGAAGTTGGCAAAGACTGCGGACAAATCAGTCCAGGATGATATCAATTTGCTTTCCCGAAACACGGAACGACTGAATGAGCTGATGTTGCAGCTGATGGACTTTCGCAGTATTGAGAAGCAGGGGTACTCCATCCACCCAGAGGAATGTAACCTGTCCGCCATCCTGAAGAGGGTCTTTGACCGTTTCAGTTCCAGTTCCAATAACCATCATATCGATTACAGGCTGAGCCTTCCCGAGGACCCGGTCAGGGCTCTTACAGATGCCAATGCGATAGACCGTATCGTCAGCAATCTGCTAACAAACGCGTTCAAATATACCGCTTCTTTCATTCATTTAAAACTGGAGAAAGGCGATCAGCATTTTCGCGTCACCTGCGAAAATGACGGGTCCGTAGTGCCGGCCAACATGCGGGAGAGCATCTTCAAGCCCTTTGTCCGCTACAAGGGCAGCCAGCACAATATCAGCGGATCGGGCATTGGATTGTATACCGGAAGAGCCCTGGCCGAGCTTCTTGGAGGCTCTCTTCAGATGGATTCCGATCTTTCCCTCAACCGTTTTATTCTGGAGGCTCCCTTATCCACCGCGGAGTCCAAGCCTGCCGTCAAGGCGGCATATAAAGAACCTACCCAGAAGGAGATTCCTTTCCGCCCCGGCACGATCTCTGACGGTAACCTCTCTACGCTTCTGATTGTGGAGGACAATGACGACATGAGAGATTTCCTTGTCAGCGTCATGTCTCCCTATTTTATCACGCTGCAGGCACTGGATGGACTGGAAGCGCATGAGATGCTTTCCGAGCCGGACCACCCGCTGCCGGATTTCGTCCTGAGCGATGTGATGATGCCGCGAATGAACGGATTCGAGCTTTGTCATGCCATCAAACAAGATATCAACATCTGTCACATCCCGGTCGTCCTGCTCACGGCAAAAGCGGATACGGACTCCAAGGTAGAAGGCATGGAATATGGAGCTGACGCATATATTGAAAAGCCTTTTGCTCCAGAGTATTTGATAGCTGTCGTTCAAGGCATTCTGGAAAACAGGAGACGTCTCCAGGCATATTACTCATCCAAACCGCTGGCCAAGAGTTCCTCTGTCCCCCACTCCCAGCTTGAAGACAAGCTTCTCCAAAAACTTGAGCAATTCATGGAAGATAGGCTGGATGACGAGACCATTCGCGTTGAAGACTTCGCATCGGCGCTGAGTATGAGCAAATCTTCCCTTCAGAGAAAGATGCAGGCCCTGTTCGGGATGTCCGTCATTGAATACATCACCTTGTACCGGCTCAAAGCGGCAGCCCGCATCATGGATAGTGAAAGCGTTCCCGTCTCCGAAGTCGGATTCCGGGTCGGGTTTACCTCCCACTCCTATTTCTCAAAGTGCTTCAAAAAGCAATTCGGAATGACTCCGAGAGAATTCAAGGAGAGGGAAAGAAGGTGAGACCCGATAGTAATCAACGCCCTTTTATCCGGGCTTTTCGCACCTGAGGCTCCCCTGAGACATATTCTCCGCCAACGGGATTTATGGGGTAATAGCCAAGAGCGGAGAAAATGTACCATGCGCTCATCTGACCGCAGTCGTCATTGCCGCAGAGGCCATCCGGAGTGTTGTGATAGAAGTTCCGGATCACTTCCCGGATGTGCTGTGCTGCCAGATCCTGTCTTCCGGCCAATGTATACAAATAAATGACATGATGGCACGGCTCGTTGCCATGTGAATACTGCCCGATAAGGCCGGTCACGTCGGATGCCTCGCCCGTGATTTCCGGAGGCACGCTCACATCAAAGAGCGTATCCAGTTTGGCGACGAAACGTTCTTTGCCGCCCAGCAGCTCGATCAAATCATCCGGATCGTGCAGTACATGCCACAGGTAGTGCCAGGCATTGCCTTCCGTGTAGTCTCCGCCAAGGAAGGAAGCATGGCTGTAGCGGTACGGCTCGAAGGGTTCCCTCCATCGCCCCTCAGAATCCTTGCCGCGGAAAAAGCCGGTGGAGGCGTCGAAAAGATTCCGGTAATTGAGCGACCGGTTCATGAAAAAAGCATAGTCCTCTTCTTCGCCAAGAGCCTTCGCCAACTGCGCTGCGCACCAGTCATCATAGCAATACTCCAATGTCCTGGACACGGATTCCACCGTGACAAGATCAAAGGGCAGATAACCATATTTATCGTATATCCCCCAGTCCGATTTGCGGTGCTCTGTAGTAAGCGAAGCCTTGACAGCGGCATACGCCTTTCGCGGATCCACTCCGGGCAGGCCTTTGAGGCAGGCATCCACCACGGTAGGGACGGCATGGTTTGCTATCATGCAATAGTTTTCCTTGCCGCAGAGATCCCATACGGGGAGATGCCCACGCCCGGCAGCCTCCGCTATCATGCTGTTCACGATATCGGCCTCGATCCCGGGAGTGAGCATCGTCCTCAGAGGATCAGCAGCCCGGAACGCGTCCCACTGGGAGAAGGTGGAATAGCGGTTCTCCTCCCCCCTGTCGGAAATGATGTTCGGCTGAAGATACAGATGATACATTGACGTGTAAAATGCCGTTTGAATGCTGTCAGGGGCATCTATATCGATCAGGTCGAAGATCTCTTCCCAACTCTTTTTCGCATTTCTCCGAACCCTGGCGAAATCCCAATCCGGTACTTCTTCCAGATTCGCGGCAGCCCCTCGGGCCGAGGAGTATGACAGTCCGATTTTAACCTTCAGTGGCTCCGTGCTGGCGGCAAACTCCAGCACATAGGCCGGAGCCTTATAAGAGCTGTCCAGGCATACCGGGTCCAACTGCGTGATGGGCTGGTTGAATACCATCTCATACCACAAATCGTACTCTACCCAACTGGAAGCGGAGATATGACCGCGTAGGGTATACGCATCCGGCTGTGCCCCATCCCATTCACGGATACCTTTCTTCATGGACGGGGGTGTTTTGCGGTCACGTATCTGGATGTTCTGAAAGTTCACGAAAAGGCTTCGTTCTGGGAGGTCAAACTGCATGGTATAGCAGGCCACACGCCGCGAACAGGTAACTTCCACATGGGTGCCATTGTCCGGTAAATCAACCTTGTAATAGCCGGGATGCGCCGTTTCGCCCGCCTTCACGCTGGCAAAGCCGGGGCCATGTTCTCCCGAAAAAGGCATCAGAAGGATATTACACAGCGACGGGACACCCGTGCCGCTGAGCCGGTTCTGGGTGAAGCCCATAATGAGGGAATCAGAGAAATTATACCCGCTGCAATACTTCCAGAGATAATTGCCCGTCTGCGGCCCCGGCTGGACCATGCCCAAAGGGCAGGAAGCAGCCGGGGATGTATGTCCCGTATAATCCGTTCCAATAAAAGGATCGGCAAAGAGGTATTTCCCTGCAGAGCAGCCGCAAATCACGGCCGAAAACAGCAGGAGGGCTACAGTCAAGCCGATGCTACAGCGATAATTCGGCGATAGTCGGCACATGATCGGACGGATAGAACTTTCGATATCCTGAGGCTGCCGGACTATACGCCGCATTGTAACGGAAACGGTTTGTCCTGTAGCCCATCACCGTAAATTCCGAAGAATAGAAAACATGGTCCAAACGCTTGTCATCACTTCTGAGCATGGACTGCTGCATACGCCAGTTCGACCATGTCCCGGGATTATCTATTTCGCTCTGGGGCAGTACTCCTCTTTCCTGCGCTTTGTCATATGCACAGTTCCAGAATGCCGACAGTTTACTATACATCAGTCCTTCAGACGGCGAAGCGTTGAGGTCTCCCACGAAGATAACGGGATATCCGTTCTTGTTGATGGGGTAAGTAGAGGACTGTGAGCCTGTGCTTGAGCCCTGGCCGGTGATTCTATACTTGATAATATTCCCGGCCCATTCGTTAATCGCATCATTCAGCGGACCGTGACAGTTACAGAAAAGAATCGTCCGGCCGGTCACTTTATGTGTCAGGAAGGCATAGCACACAATACGGTAATTACCGTCATTCTCGGAAATCGACGTCACCCCCTGGTGAGGCTGCAGACCGTTATCCTTGTCCGTCAGCCAAAACTTACCCGTTGTCCCGCAGCTGAAAACTTTGTTATTATAAACAATCGCTTCATACTCGTCATCGGAAGCAGGAGTCGCGTTGTCGTTCGTACTGCTTCTGAGGAAGAATTTCCACGAGTAGTCTCCGCCTGCCGCGCTTACAAGCGACGGAAGATCCGACTTCATCGTCGGCGAGACCTCGTTAAGGCCAAAGACATCAAAACCGATGTCGGCTATGACGCTGGCCAGATAGGTTTTGGCAGTCGCCCAAAGCCGGGGATCGTTGTCAATCATATATCCGTCGCCAGAACCGCTATAATAGTCGCTGGAAGAATTGTTCCTGTTGTCATAGTACTGATTCCGCATCACGGTTGTCCATACATTATAGTTGCCAACCGTAATATGCGTATCAAAAGAACGGTCGACCTGGGTCAGCGAAGGAAGCTCGCTCAGGACATCAATGCGACCGGCCGCATATGTTTTCTCCTCGAAAGCAATGATATCAGACCCTTCCAGGACTTTTCCACTGCCCCAGAACTTTAGCCGCATATATTGACCATCCGTCTGATAGACAAGCGCTTCCATACCGGAAGCATAGGTTTGGGCGGGAATCGCGATATAGAAGTACTTGGCAGAAGCAGAGAGCGCCTGACCGCTGCAATCATAAACAAGGGACGAACTGCCGCCGCCTGAAAAAGCGCCGGTAAAGCCACCGGCATTTGTCGTCAGCGAGAAACTGCCCGAAATCTTTTCAGAGCCGAGAGAATTCAGCACAATATGGTCCAGCGTTGCGCTGCCCTTAAGCGAGAAGCGGATGAGCCCGCAGAAATTCTGAAGGGAGACACCATACGAGCCGGCCGAAGAGGCGGCATTCCCATAAGCTACGCCAGCAGAAGGGTCAAAACTATTGGCCACATAGTTTTGAGTAGAGGGTAATACTATGACATTCTCGGACGATGTGCCGGGGTAAAGGACTTTGTACGGAGCAGAAGGCGTTCCATTGACAGTAAAATCAACCACCTTCTTTCCATTGTCCAAAGAGGAAAGTGCATCGGAAAGGATACCATTGACAGAAATCCGGTCTCCGGTCTTCCATAGAACGTCTACCAGCCCTTCGCCGTCCGGCGTCCCTAGGAAGGTCCTGGTTTCATCCGAAGGCATGGAAACGCTGAGAATCATTTTCTCGACTGCAGGCTCTTCGGCCGGAGTTACTACTTCCGCAGACTCCTTGGAGCAAGCACTCAGGGCCACGATTCCAGCCGCTGCGAACAGATAAGCAATATTCTTTTTCATAGAGCAATGCGGATTAGTCAGAATCATCATCAAAAGAGTCACCCTCGAGCTTGTATTGCTGGATCGACTGGCATATCGTCATAGCGACGATTTCTTTAACCGAAATGACGGGCGGAATATATAGTTCTTTCTTATCCATGGTTGAGGGAGGATTAAAAACTGACAGCATCTATCGTGAAGGATTCCCTGGACATGACCGACATGATCGATGATCCCATAGGGACAAAGGCGGCTTCTCCGAAATTATACAGAGTACCCGCCGATAGGGTCTTGTTGCTCTTGGTATTGAACCAGACCTCCATTATCTTTCCGGTCGAGGACGTAATTCGGGCCTGGAAGCCGTCGGAATAAGTACCGGCAGGAACGACGATGCAGAAAGAGCGGGGCGTAGAGGAAAGAGCCACACCGGCGGCAACGACAAGTTTATCCCTGTTGTTACCGGCAGCCGACAAAGAACCGTTCAATCGGCCGTTGCCACTTTTCCCAATGGCGAAATCACCGCAGATGGATTCACCGCCAAGAGCCTGGAGCTCGATTTGGCTTACGGTAATGGCCGAAGAGGAGGTAAAGGAGAATCGAAGGACAGCGCCAAGGGGGATCAAAGAAATATTGGAAGCCGCCGCCGCGGTTGACGCCGTCGCATACATAGGAAGAGAGTAACTGGCAAATCTGCCGTCACTGCTGCTCTGTGCCGTTGGGAAGACCACCGTACAATCACTGTCAGCCACGCCACAATAAGTAAAATTCCAGACGGTAGCGCCTCCGACTCCGGAAAAGCGGAAAGTTGCCGAAGCCGCTCCGGCATCTCCGGCAGCAAGTGGCACGGAGGGAACACCGTTAAGCAGCAAACGATCGCCTTCGCTCCAGAGAAGCGGCCAGACACTGCCGCTTTTATCACCCAATGTCGTCTTGGTAGCCTGGGAAGGGAGACCGGCATTGACGGAGAAGGTCTCCTCCGCCAGCCCTTCGTCCGGGGCGTCATTCTTGCTACAGGCAGCAAAGCCACAAACGACAAGCACTGAAAACAGTAAGAATCGTTTCATTGTTATAGTATTTTATTATTGTCCATTGTCAAATGCACCGGGCCAGGTGCTCGTTCCGCGACCATGTCCGCGGCCGTCTTTGACCAATGCGCCAAGACTCTCCAGCCAGGCGTGGAATCCGGTATCCGCCGCTTTGATGGCGGCATTGATGTGATCGAGCGTGTCGAAGCCGGCATTACTGACGGAGGACAGCGTACCATTCCATCCCCAGTAACTGCTGCTCGCCGAAACGCCCGGGGTCCATGAGAGATCCCCGAAATGGTCGGAAGGATTGGCCCAGGTGCTGCTATCGGTCCACTCGTCGCTGCCGATGTTACTGACAATCCGGCTTCCGTCGTTGCAGTCATTGGATTCCATTCCGCCGGCATTATAAGCGCCACTGACAGAAAGACTTCCTGTCTTATTGGAGGTCGCATTGATAGTGGCGCTTCCGGTGCTCAAGACCGCATAACACTTCGTATAATGATTCTCTCCGAAGGAATAGGACAGCGGCGATATAATATTGTTGACCAAATGGTGGACGCCGGAGCCATCCATGCTGATCAAGCCGCAATCTGTCGTTCCGGAGGCCTCCAGGCGGGACTTTCCACGGACGATTCCATGTAAGGTACTGTTAGAAAGGACTAGTTTGACCGCATCTCCTTCGAGCCGGACCCAGCAGTCTTTATCGTTCCATCCTTCTCCGTAGGTGTTGTCGGCAAAAGAGCAATTGTTCATGCACAGGATTCCGTTCTTCATCAGAATGGTTGTACCCGTCTTCGAGGAACTGGTAATATAATTGCCGGAGAAGACACAGCCGTTCATATAGCATGAGGTCATGTTATTCGAGTCCTGCCCATAGATGGCGCCACCCGTAGGACTGTAATTCCCGTCGAACAGGCATCCGTCAAAGCACACTGTAGTGCGGTAGGAGATGGTCTCAAACACAACGGCGCCGCCATAGGTCCCCGTGGCTTTGTTGGATCGGAACACACAGGAGGAGAACTCACCGTTGCCCTGGGAGAAGAAGGCTCCGCCCTGAGTCGCTGCCACATTAAAGGCAAAGGTACACTGCGTACAGTGGACGGTCGTATTCTCACCCTTGGCACAGACGGCACCTCCCCATCGGCCTTCATTATAATAGAAGTTACAACCGGAGAACTCAATTTTTCCGGAGGACGTTGAATAGAACGCACCGGCCGTACCGCCGCTGCTCCCGGTTGCGACCGCATTACCGCTGTTAGTATCAGAGGCCACACCGAAATAGCAGGAAGCGAAGACCGACGACGCCGAATTCTCAGTATAGACTGCGCCGCCCTTGGAGGAATTTCCTGTCAGGACGTTCTTGGTAAACGTACATCCGTTAGCATGGATGGATGAGGAGTTCTTCGCGTAGACGGCTGCTCCACGGGCGGAACCCGTCGAGTTCTTGTTATTGTTGAAGGTACAATTATTCAGATTGAGCGTGGAGGATCCCGCGACAGAGATGCACCCGCCATTTTTGGCCGTGTTGCTGGTAATGGTTTTAACACCGTTCATCGTGACCGTTCCTTCAACAATATGAATCGCTCCGCCGGCGCTGCTGCTGTTATTGCCGGAGAATGAGCCGCCGTTGATTTCGAGTTCGACGGATCCTTCTTTCCAGATGGCTCCGCCGCAGGCATCTTCCGCAGCGGCATTATTGTCGGTCCAGATGACATCATTGATTTCCACCCGGGCATCTTCCTGGATGAAGAGAGCCCCACCGCCACGGGAGGTCGCAGCATTGGACGAGAAGGAATTCTGTTTGTCGTCCAGATTCTCCAGCACAAGGACAGCCTCTCCTTCGGCCAGGATGGCGCCACCCTCGGGGGCATTGTTCCCGGTAAAGGAACAGGCCTGCAAAGAAGCGGTGCCGCCGCTTATCCGGATTGCGCCGCCGGCAGAAGAGGCTGCATTGGAAATAAAACTGGTATTCCGGGCCAAGACGGTGCCGGCCGACACCTGCATGGCAGCACCGAAGTCGGCACGCGATCCCGTGAATTCGCAGCGGCTGAGTTCCAGATAGCTGTCTGAGCCCGTCACTTTGATGGCACCGCCACTGGCGTTGGCAAAGGAGCATCTGCTAAGATAAACATCGACTAATCCGTTGATCTCAAAGATACCCTGTACACCATCACCGCTGAAAGTCGTAGTCTCAGATTCACCGGTCCCGGCAAAGCCGCCGACAATGGTGATGGAGGCCCGTCCGCCAGTGATGCCGGAAAGGGAAAGCGTCCGGTCTGAATTCAGGACATACTCACCACCCTGGACATAGAAGGTTTTTCCGTTCCATGATTCCGCTCCTTCCTCGAGCAGATTGGCAAAGCTTTCTACGGAGATGGCATTATCCCACGAAGAGCCGTCTGCGGCCCCAAGGGCAGCCGGTCCCACATATATAACTCCTTCCTCAGGCTGGAACTCATCCTTGATGGTGACCTTTGCGACATATTCATCCATTCCTCCCCCACCGTCTGCATAGACGGTAAGCTTGATCGTCTGTTCTCCCGCCTTGTCGAACGAGAGGACATCGATGTCATCCAGGAAGGAGACATTCCCATCGCCCCATTCCCATCGGCAAATGCCGAGGACTCCCCCCTCAACGACGGACTCGTTAGTGATAAACACCGGCTCGTCAATTCCATATTCACTCTTGTCGGTCGTGAAATAGGCCTTGACGTGAACCGTCTTCTCTTTTTCGCAAGAGACGAAGGCCAGAGCTACGATTAAAATGGCAAGTGCTATTCTTTTCATGGATTGAATCTCAAAACAGCATAAACGGGATAGTGGTCAGAGATAAATGCGAGACCCGCCCAGCGCTGGGTAACGGTCCTGAATTCCGAAGCTGCGGCAAACCCGTGATAGAAGATATGGTCTAACTGGGACGTCGAAGAGGTCCCGTAGTTGTTGAACGTCCGGTTACTGTCCGACCGCTTGGCTGTCGCCCGGGCACTCATGGCGCCCAGTTCTTCGATAAGTGTATTGAAAATCGGATCATTCTCACCCGTATTCCAGTCAGCAGTCATCACCCAGGGAAGCGATTCGTTGTTGATCTGCTTCATACGCTCGACAATGGCCACCATCTCCTGATAACGGATATTGTCGTGTTTGATTTGCGAGCCGTTCTCAAGGTGCGTGTTCAAATGAATAAAGCGGGAGCCCGTCCTCTTGTTCCGGAAAACGCCCCAGACAGCGATACGGTAATTGGTACAACCCGGTACGGCACTCATCACATCGGGAGTGTCGCTCAGCCAGAAGGTCGCACTGCGCTCCACTTCCAGAGAATCTTTCAGATAGAAGATGGAATCATAAGCGCCGCTGTTGATGACACCGCTCCACTCTCCCTGAACGACACCATATTCCGGCATCGCGGACAGGATGTCCGAGAGTTGCTCGTCGTCCAGCTCCTGCACCCCCATCGTCATGGGGCGGATGGTTCGGAGCATTTCGAAAACGCCCTCCTTCCTGTTGTCCCACGACTTGATTCCGGTATCGCTGACAGCCTGGTAACGTACGTTGAAAGACATGACGCAGACCGCCTCCCGGCTGTCGTTGTCACTGTCGTCATGGTACCAGGGCTCCGGGTCGAAATCCACCTTGCGATAGCAGGATACGGCCATCGCCAACAAGGCGGTCAATAAAAGTAAATATTTGCTTTTCATCACCATCCTCGATTTTGGGTCAGGGTGTAGCCACGCAGCTGATAATCGGCCACGATATTGGCAGGGATAGGATATGTATACTGGCGGTCGTCGTCATACCACTTTCGGTTGACTGAGAGGCGGTATTCGAGGTCAAAGCCGCCGGCAGGGTTCGCTATGGCGCGAAGGCCCTGTTCGGAAGAACTCTCCGGATAGATTTTCACGTGGATACTCTTATATAAGGAAGTAACTTCCGAATTGTTCTTTTCAGAGAAATAATAGTCGGCGGATCCGTCGCCGTTTGCATCGACGGGTGTATCCAGCGCGGTGATATGAATGCCCGTCCACGGAAGGGTTTCCATCAGAGGGCCGCAACCCCAGCGGTTGATGTCATCGCGGCGGAAGCCTTCATAGAAGAGTTCGATGGCTCTCTCCCTCCGGATCTCGAGAAGCACCGGATCCGTAATCCCCGGATAGAAGGTCTCCTGCAGATAAGGATCCACCGTCGTAGGGCGGGTGAAGAGGCCTCCGGTGATACCGGCTCTTTGACGCAACTTGCCAATCGTCGCGGCCCAGTCCGCATCTGTCAGGGTGCCAAGCTCGCGACGCGCTTCGGCATAGATCAACAGGATCTCCGCATAACGGATCAGCGGATAACTGTTGATATTCCGTGCGCGATCATTATACCAGCTGCTGTCTATGACGAATTTGATGATCTGATAGCCAGTTGGAGCGACATTGTTGACAATATCCGGAGCCATCCGGACATTGCTGCTCCCGCTTTTGATTTTGTAAGAAGGCCCCATGAAAGTTTGGGCCAGACGGGCATCGCGACCGGAGAACTCATCCTGGAAGCTCTTTGTTGAATAATCCCCCTGGGAAGTAAACGGCGTTCCGTCTGCATTCAGGTAAGTATTGATAAAGGCCCGTGAGCCGCAATAACTGTTGCCATAAGAACCGGAGAAGAAGCGCCAGTTCGCCTCACCATATGCTTTTTCGGCATCACTGGCTGCCAGCGCCAGAATGACTTCACCAGTCAACACTTCCTCGGAATAGAACAGGTCGCGGTAAGCACCTTTTACGCCTTCATCCGTATTGAGCGAGAAGACCTCCGAAGAAATGACGGCAAGGGCAGCTGCCGATGCCTGGGAATACAGAAATGCCGGCGTGTATTTACTGTCTTCAGGGATGGCAGGCAGTTCGCCGGACATGTCGTGGTATTTCCTGTACGAAGCCTCAAACAAGCATACGCGCGCCTTCAAGGCATACGCAGCCCATTTGGAGACAAGGGTATTCCCGACGGAAGAGCTCGTACGGATGTTCTCTGCGGCATAGTCAAGATCTTCAATGATCTTACCAACAACCACATCCCGGTTGTCCCTGTCACGATACATTTCGTCGAAATCAGTACTGCTGACAGCGTGATCGAACCAGGGCACGCCTCCGTAGGTCTTGAGTTTGTCATAATAGAACCAGGCACGGAAGAAGCGGCCGAGGCCCTCGTAATGTGCGAGGGTGGTTTCGTCCAGTTTGCAGATTTCAGGATCTGCCAGACCGTCCAGGAAATAATTGACATTTCTCAGGTCATCCCAACTCCAGGAAGTCTCGTGACCGGCCGTGAACGCCCCGCCGATGTAATAGACATTCATCGCGCGGCAGCCGGCATAATCCACGACGCCCGACTCGCGTATAGGGGCCGCACTCAGGCTGGGCAGACAACTGTAAAGCGACCATGAGTAGGCCTGTACGCCATATTCTGAACCGAAAATATCGGCTTTGTCCGCCTGTACGCGAAGAGGCTCCTCCAGGGAGCAGGACACGGCCGCGACAGTACAAAGGGCTGATAGTAACAACTTTTTCATCGGCATCAGAATTTTAGGGTAAGTCCGAGACTGAAGGTCCGCATGGAAGGATAATTATGACCGTCACCAACGCTGTCCGAGCTGATATCGGAGTCAGAGCCGTTCGGAGCGGTTACGATGTCCAGATCCCGGGTCCATTTATAAACGGGAGACCAGGTGTAGAGGTTTTCTCCGGAGAGATAAACGCTGATTTCGCCCATATTGACGGCTTTGGCCCATTGGGCGGGCAGGTGCCATCCGACCTGCAGGTTTTTCAAACGCAGGTAAGCCGCATTCAGCATGTAGCGGGTTGTCTCATATCCCGAATAGAAAGGACGGTAATAACCGGTAACGACGGGGAGCCAAGCATCGCGGTTGTCCTCTGTCCAGTAATTGCCGATAATCCATTTGGGGATCTGGTCATACGGCCGGTTGTAGGGGCCCCAGAGCGAACATTCTCCGCTCGGGATCCAGTCCTGATGACCGACGCCCTGCAGGAAGGCGCTGAAGAAAAGGCCGTTCCAGTCGAAACCCAGATTGAACGAATACATATAACGGGGACGACTGTTACCGATGATGGTCTTGTCGCCCGGGTCATCCAGAGTCTCGGAGCCGAAGTCTATGCGATGATTGCCGTTCAGGTCCTCCACTTTGATATCACCCGGCTGCGTGGAATAATCGACCGAAGTACGGACCGCCGTATTGACATAAGGGATGCCGGGGCCATAACAGTTGTCTATTTCGTCCTGGCTCTGGAAAAGGCCGTTCACGACAAAGCCCCAGATATCGCCGACTTCCATACCCTCATAATACTCGTAATTATGGATCGTTCCGGTAGGATTGTTGTAGCGGTCGATCCAGGCCCGGGAATCGGCCAGGGTGGCTTTCAGGTTGTAATTGAGCGTTTTCCCGGCCAGTTTGAAACCATCGTGCCAGCCAAGCGTCAACTCATAGCCGTCCGTGTGGAGGTCGGCATAATTGCCCTTCGGCGTCGATGCGCCATAGGTATCCGGCAAGGTCGGTCCCTGGGTATACATATTCAGGGTCCAGCGGCGATAGATGTCCGCCGTCAGTTCCAGACGACCACGCAGGAAACCCACGTCCATACCGAAATCCAGCGTTCGCGCCGTTTCCCAGGTCAGGTTGTCCGGAATCTGGGAGGGGATGCCCGTATACCGGCGCAACCGCTCCCCGTCAAGCAAACGCCCCGAATTACTGAAGGAGAAACGCTCCATATAATTATAGGGGCTGACATTACCGTTTCCCAGCTCGCCGAGAGAGGCTCTCAGCTTAAGGTTATTGACAAAGTTTTGATTGACCTTCCACCAATGTTCCTTGGAGATGCGCCAGGCAGCGGAGGCAGAAGGGAAGAATCCCCACTGCGAATTGACCGGGAATTTGGAAGAGCCGTCATAACGGCCGTTGAGTTCCAGCAGATACCGGTCATCAAAGCCATAGTTGATCCGGAAGAACAGACCGGCAATCCTCCATTTCGTCCCTGTCGAGGATGAAGACAGATCCTCGCCGATTGCCAGATTCAGGGCATCGACTTCCGGCGTGAGCAGGCCGTTACGCTTGACGGTCACGCCCTTGTTGGTCCTTTCTTCATAATTCCAGCCGCCGAGAGCCTTAAGCCAATGCTTGTCGGCAAAAGTGTTTTCGTATTCGGCATAGGCGTTGGTAGCCAGATAATGCTGGATGCTGTCGTATTCCTGATACGTGTCGTCTTCATAGGGATTTCCGAGATACAGGGTCTCGCCGAAGCGGGTGGAATAAGGAACGGCCGTACGCTTGGTGCTTTCGTTCTTGTCACGCTCCAGGAAGGAAAAGTCGACGTTCAGACGGAACGAGTTGTTGAAGAAGGAGGCCTTGACACCGGTTGTCGACTTGAAAGTTTTGACCGTCCGGTCCTCATAATTGTTTCCGGTGATCAGGCCGCCGATGGCATAGGCCGTAGAAGCCGTCATGGAACCGTCCGGATTGAAAAGGACGGAAGAAGGATGCCCCTCGTCGTTGATGGAACGCCAGAAGTTGCCTTTACCCTCGCTGCTCCAGCTGCTGGGAATATGGTAGGAGTCATAGTCATACGACATATTTTCCGTCACCGTGAGCCAGGAATAGAGCTTCATGGACGCCTTACCGCGAATATTGAAGGTATGGTAGACGTCCGGATTGAAGTTGAAAAGGCCGTTGTAATCGTACAGACGCCCGGAGAGATAATAGCTCAGGCGCCCTTCCGTTCCGGAAGCGGAGAGGTTGTGGGAATGGGCAAAGACACTGTCCTTATAAAGGACGTCATAATAATTGGTATTCCCGTAATAGACATAGGATCCATCCGTGTCCAGTGTCGTCGTACGGGGATTCCGGTCCAGTTTCCGATGACGGAAATCGTCCATCCAGGTCACGGAGAACGGCTGGCTCTTGTTGATTCCGGTCGGAGAGGTCTTGTTGTAATTGGTATAGGCCTCGTAGAAAAGCCTGGAATAAATGTAGCCGTCGTCGATGATATCGGGGATATTCGTCGGCTGCAGGATAGAGAAGTTTCCGCTATAGGTCAGAGAGAATTGCTCCTTGTTGTTCTCAGGGTTTTTTGTAGTAATCAGCACGACGCCGAATGTGGCACGGGAGCCGTAAATGGCAGCGGATGCGGCATCTTTGAGCACGGATACGCTCTCAATGTCGTTCGGATTGAGCATCGCCGGATCTCCCTCAACACCGTCGATCAGGACCAGGGCACTGCCGCCGCTGCCGATAGACGTGGTGCCACGGACATTGTAGTCCGCACTCTGGCCCGGCTTGCCGTTCTCTATGTTGATGTTCAAGTTCGGGATGGCGCCCATCAACATCTGGGTCGCATTGGCCGTAGGACGACCGCGAAATGTCTCTTCCGAGACTTGGTCTACCGCACCGGAAAGGTTGGCTTTCTTCACAGAACCGTACGCCACCACGACAACATCGTCGAGGAGTTCCGCCGAGGGTTTGATCGAAATCTTGATCCCGGTCTCATCCTTTGCAGGAGTCCATTCGAAACCGTCATATCCGAGGGAGACCACTTCCACCGTACTGCCCTGCGGCACGGAGAAGGAGAAGTGCCCGTCCAGATCCGTCGTTGTCCCATGGGTCGTACCCTTGACAAGCACCGACGCTCCGATGACGGGCTCTCCCGTAGATCCGTCCAACACGCTCCCTTCCAGTCGAATAGTGCCTTGCGCATGCATCGGGACGGTGCTGAGCACCATCCCGACTGCGCATAGTAGAACGACAAGAAGTCTTTTCATTGAGTGTTAAATACTAATTATTGGTACCGTCATACGCGCCCGGCCAGGTATTGGTGCCACGGGTCTTGCCGCGACCATCCTTGTTCAGGGCGTCAATGGAGTCCAGCCAGGAATAGAAGTCGGCGTTGGCGCTCTGGATGGCCGTATTTACGCTTGCGAGCGTAGCCTTGTTCAGGTTGCTGCCGCCAGCAAGAGTACCGTTCCAGCCCCAGTAGGTATCGTTCCAGGAAGTACCACCGGTCCAGGAGAGACCGCCGAAGTAATCGGAAGTACCGCGGAAGTCTGTCGCGTTTTCTCCGGAGGCGTTATATAAGCTGGCATCGGAAACAGAATACTGCTTATTAGAAACTGCTGTAACGGAAACAGTAGTGGAGGAATCAAACTTTACAGCCATAGAGGGCCCCTGAGTATCATTATTCAGCGTGGGGGCAATGATATTGTTGATAAAAGCAGCTGTGCCGTTTCCACCGTCGAAACGAACAATACCATAGCGTCCGTCACTGTAGTTGCTTAATCCGGCATTCCTGCGTAAATCACCAATCAAAGAACAATTGCTTATTACCAACTGCTGATCACCGCCGTTAAGCTTTAGGCAAATCCAGTTTAATTGTCCGGCATTGGAGGCTTTGCTCCATGTGTTGTCAGCGAATGTGCAGTTGTTCATACACACGACACCGGCATCTCCTGTGGCAACGAAAGTTGTACCATGACGGTAAGTAATATGATTGCCAGAGAAAATGCAAGCGTTCAAATATGTAGTAGCGGTACCGGATTTCATCTCAAAAGCGCCACCAACGGTCGCGTAGTTGTCATCAAAACGGCATTTATTGAAGCGCGCTATGGCATTTCCGCGCACGGTCACTGCACCGCCATAATCCTTACTCCAACTTTCCGCTGTCTTTGTATGGTTCCCAGAGAAAACACACTCTATGAAATCATAGGTGCCGTAACCTTCACAGGCAATTGCTCCACCTGCATTCTCCTCTCCGGTTGCTTCAGTATAGTTTCCGCTGAAAGTGCAGCCCGTAAATGTGATTGTCTGATTACCGTCAAGAATGAGGGAAGCAGCAGGACCTCTCTGGCCGGACTCATGGTTGCCGGAGAAGGTGCAGTTGGTGAATGAGGCGGTGCCGTTTTTGATACGCATGCACTGCTTTGTGTTATTCTCGAAGGTGCAGTTGGTAAAGCTTGCGTTTGCCTGCGAGGAATTCATTTCAAGGCAGGAGGCCTGCTTGCCGCCGTTGCCGGAGAAAGTACATCCTGTTGCAATGATTGTTCCCTGCTTCAAGTCAAGGCTGCCGCCGATATAGGAACTGTTGCCGTTATTACGGAAAGTACAGTTTACAAGATTGACTGTTGCGTCGGCATTGTGCAGGTAGATGGCGCCATTGGTCGTATTGGCCGTTGCTGCCGCATACTCGAAGATGACATTCTCAATATTGAGTATACCGGCCCTCATATCAAACATGCTGCCCGTTGCGGCACCTGATACTTCACCGGAGAAAATGGTGCCTGTTTCTCCAGAAATGGTGAAACTGTCATTGGAGTGGAATCCATAGTAACCGCCCACAATCAAAGGACTGGTGTCCGGGAATGGATATGTCCCGGCAGCAAAATGGTAGGTAACACCAAGAAGGGCCTTGCGCTGGGCGGTGTTCGCATTCGTCGCATCGGTTGATGTCCTCTCTACGCGGACCTTCCATTTCTCAAAGCTCATAGCGTTGGCCGCGGTAAAGCCGCTCTGGGTGCCTGAGCCGTCCACGCTCACATACAGGTGACCGGGATTGGGATACAGATCGCCGAAGTCCTTGATGCAGTTGCGGGTAAAAGTAATAGACTTGTTGTAATAGTACGGAGGAAGCGCGGTATAGTCGTTGCCATCATAAGTATAATAGGTGATGCTGAGTCCGCTGTGGGTGACTCCGGGAGCAACGGCGACATAGTAGGTACCGGGCTCATCGATGTTAAGCCTGACGCGTCCGCCCCCACCGCTTACTTCGCTCACAGCGATGTTATAGGAAGAGAACGTAACGTCAACGTCGCCAGTAAGGTGGGCTCCGCTGTCATCGGCAGATTCCACATCGATGCGCTTAACGGAAGAATTGGACACCGTAAATTTCAGGAAAGCCGTGATGTTCTGGAAAGTAGCGGCATTGGTGCTGCGGTTCACCTGGGCAGCAGAGAAGTTACCGTTGGCGAAGGATCCGTCCTGAGTACTAGGAATGGATACGGTAATGGTCCCGTCAGTGAGGGTGCCGATCGAAGAAGGATAAACAGCATACAGATTCCCTTCTTCAGGAACGACGGCAGAGAATGTGGCACTAGCGCCACCGGCAGCCGTCTCGGCGGCATATTCACCACCGGCGTAAAGGAAATTCACCTCGTCAAGGGCATTCCAGATAACGACACCGGCATCGGTCACGTCCGTCCTGGTGGCGCCTTCATTCCCTGCAGTAACAGCAATCTTCACAAAGCCCTCGGGAACTTCGATGTTCTCCTGCGGGTCTGTCGAGGCATCGTCCACGGACTCAACCTCTTTGTTGCAACTGGTTGCCGATAATGCCACTATGGCAAAAGCAACGGAAAGATAATGCAAATATTTCATATTGATTCGATGTTAAAATTCAACTAAATCGACTTCGAAATCTTCGTGATCAGCCTCGGTGTTTGTAGAGGCACAGACATAGGCACAGTGTTCAATCTGAAAAGCTGTGCACCGGGGAGGTAAATACTCTTTTTCTTTCATGATAATCATCATATTTTTAGTGTTACAATTAATACCTGAAAAACAATGTGCGAATTTAGCACGACTCCTGATGCTTCTATGTAAGATTCGAACCATTTGCTTGTAAAATTGGCGCATCCCGCAAAATCGCCGATCTCTTGACGCTGGTCATGCCCCATTCTGGTGCAGGTGCGATTTTCTCCCGGGGACCTGCGACGGGAAACGGCATTCTGTGCATTGCAGCGTCGCCGGTCCCCTCTCCTTTTTCGCACCTGCGACGATACCCACCAGGACCTGCGCCAGAACGCTGTACGACCTGCAACAATCCATAGAGGGCAGGAAAGACTCCCTCTGAGGCCACCCTTTCTTAAAACTTGCGTTCCTCCCTCCGAGAAAAAGCGCCACTGACACTCCTGCGGAGCTCTTTTCCATCTTTATCCGCGTACATTTTCTGTACACGGATAATAATCCTTTTCTTTGCAAAAAACATAAATCCATGGCTTTCGAAAGAATCGTAACGCGTCGCCTGCCTGATGGCAGCACTTCAAAAGTTCATCCCTTTCATATCAGCATGGAGGGAATGGAATCCATCGTACTCTGCAAGGAAGAAGAAGACTACGATGTCCTGCAGAAGTATTTCCATATCTGCACATGGGGCTGCAACGTTCTGGTGGTCAGCAATATTGTCATGTCGAACCACGGTCACATTGCTGTCCTGGCCGTTGATTATGAGACCGCCTGCGAGGCAGGGGAAGCCATCAAGAAGAACTATTCCCAATACATTACATATAAGTACGGGGAAAAGAAAACCCTGCTTCGGGCAGATATCAATGTGCAGTATCTCGACTCGGACTGGTATGTACGAAACGCACTGGCCTATATCCCCAGGAATGCACTGGATACTGGATTTCGGGTAGAAGATTATCCCTGGTCCACTTACCGCGCCGTTTTCGGCAATCGGAATCCAGCGGGTTGCCCCGTCCAGTTACTCAGGAGGCGCGAGCGGGAATCTCTGTTCCATACCCATGCAGACCTTTCAAAGGTCCCCTGGACCATCGACCGCGACGGTCATCTCAATCCTGCCTCCTGCTGTGATACAGACTATGTGGAAAGTGCGTTCAACCACGACCAGGCTTTTTTCCTGAAAACCATCGGTGGCCTTAACAAGGCAGAGATGGAGGAGAAACTGGTCACCGGTCCACGGAAACGGCTGAATGATTCCGAGTTCCTTATTACTGTGGCCGACATTTCTGACAGATGGTTTCACCGCCCGGTCACTGAATTGACGAGAGAGCAAAAAATGAGGGTCCTCCCACATTTGTATCGAAGCCACAACACCACCGTTTCCCAACTGGCCCGTTGCCTGCAAATGGATCCGGAAGAAATACGGGAAAGACTACTATAATTATCGTTGGCACCGTCACTTCTTTCGCAGGTCATATTCCTTTCTGGTATAGGCCCACCACCGTTTTCGCTGGTCGCTCCCCTTCTTGGCGCAGGTCCTCACCATTCCTGGTGCAGGTCATGCCCCATTCTGGCGCAGGTGCGATTGTCTCCCGGGGACCTGCGACACTGCAATGCGCAGGAGGCCAATACCCGTCGCAGGTCACCACCATTATTTCGCACCTGCGACGAAAGCGCCCATGACCTGTGCCAAATAAGGCTAGGACCTGCGACAATCCGGCCAACAACAAACGGAAACGAGCTAGAGCACAAAAAAGGAAGGGCCCCTTTTGATCTGTTAGGATATCAGTTTCAGGCCGATGCGGCGGCGGTCGAGGTCAACGGAGAGGACCTTGACGCGGACCTTCTGGCGGAGCCTGAGGTCGGAGAGATTCCACGGACAAGCCGTGGAATGACAATCGGGGGTGGCATCCGTCACCCCACGACTTGCTCGTGGGGCCTTTCGGCCCAGCTGGGAGACGTGGATGAGGCCGTCTTCGTGGATACCGATGTCGACGAAAGCGCCGAAGGCGGTGATGTTGGTCACGATGCCGGGAAGCTCCATGCCCACGACGACATCCTCTATCTCATGGATCTCCTCCGAGAAGGAGAACTCCTCCGCAGCGGCGCGGGGGTCGAGGCCGGGCTTGACCAGCTCGCGGAGAATATCCGTCACCGTCGGAAGGCCGACATCGCCGCCGACGTAGCGGGCAGGCTCGATCTTGGCGCAAAGGGACTCATTCCCAACCAGTTCCTTGACAGACACGCCGAGATCCGACGCCATCCGGCCGACCAGGGCGTAGCGCTCGGGATGGACGGCACTGCCGTCGAGCGGATTCTCCGCGCCACGGATCCGGAGGAAGCCGGCGCTCTGCTCGAAGGCCTTGGCGCCGAGACGGGGCACCTTGAGGAGCTCCTGCCGGGAGGCGAAAGGCCCGTTCTCAGCGCGGTAGCGGACGATACTCTCTGCCAGGGAAGGGCCGATGCCGGCGACATAGCGAAGAAGGTACGGGCTCGCCGTATTGAGATTGACACCCACGCTGTTGACGCAATGCTCGACCGTAAAGTCGAGCTTTTCGCGAAGCAGTCCCTGGTCGACATCGTGCTGGTACTGGCCGATGCCGAGCGATTTGGGATCGATCTTCACAAGCTCGGAGAGCGGGTCCATCAGCCGGCGACCGATGGACACTGCGCCGCGGACGGTCACATCCTCGAGCGGAAACTCCTCGCGGCCGATGTCGGAGGCAGAATACACGCTGGCGCCGTCCTCGCTGACGCTGAAAATGCGCACGGACTCGGGCAGCCCGATGCGGCGAACGAAATCTTCCGTCTCGCGCCCCGCCGTGCCGTCGCCGATGGCGATGACCTCTATATCATACTGTTCCACAAGGTCAGCCACTTCCGTCATCGCCTGGATCTTCTTCGAGACAGGCGGATGCGGAAAGATGACGCTATGGTGGAGCAGCCGGCCCTGGGCGTCGAGACAGACGACCTTGCAGCCGGTGCGGAAGCCCGGATCGATGGCCAGCACCCGCTTCTCCCCTACCGGAGCGGCCAGCAGCAGTTGCCGGAGGTTCTCGCCGAAGACATCAATGGAGGCGATATCCGCCTTTTCCTTGGCCTCACGAATGACTTCGCCCTCGATCGACGGGGCGATCAGACGCTTGAACGAATCATCGATGGCAGAACGGATCTCGCCCTCCAGTTCGCGGGTGGATGGATAGCCATGCTCCTTGCAGAAATCATAATAGATCTTGCCGGCGCTACGCTCCGGATCGGCGTCGATGCGCACCGAAAGAAAGCCCTCATTTTCGGCCCGCAGCACTGCCAGCAGATTGTGAGAGGGCACCCTGGCGAGCGGATAGTTCCAGTCGAAGTAGCTGCGGTATTTGGCGGCATCGGGACTGCTGCCGGCAGCCTTGGTGGCCTTCGATACGATGCGGCGAAGGCGGAAGGCCTCTCTCTGGTGTTCCCGGATCGGGGCCGTCTCGGCGATGCGCTCGGCGATGATGTCTCGGGCGCCGGCAAGCGCATCCTCAACGGAAGCGACCTCGCCCTTGACGAAGGGGCGCGCCGCCGCGAGCGGGTCACGCGCCTTGAGCGTCCAGAGAAGGTCCGCGAGCGGCTCCAGGCCCTTTGCGGCAGCTACCGTTGCACGCGTCTTACGCTTGGGACGGTACGGAAGATACAGATCCTCCAGCTCGCTGGACACCAAGCAGTTCTCAATGGCCGCCTGAAGCTCCGGGGTCAGCTTTCCCGCCTCGGAAATGGTCGCGAGGATTGTCCCCTTGCGCTTTTCCATCTCGTCGTAGACATCGGCCCAGTGCCGGATCGAGGCGACGGCGACATCGTCGAGACCGCCGGTCTTTTCCTTGCGATAACGGCTGATGAAGGGTACTGTACAGCCCTCGGCGAAAAGGTCGATGCAGTTTTCGACTTGCCAGGGCTTGGCGCCGGTGTGGGCAGAGATGGCGGTGATGTAGAGGGGTTTCATAGATTTCTCGACTGCGCTCGAAATGACAAGGGGAGGAAAGCTCGAAATGACAAGCTACGCCTTGGGGCGGATGCGGCGGAATTTGAGGCGGATGACCCCGAGAAGGGCCTCGGAGAAGATACCGCCGCTCATTTTGGACGTACCTTGCTGGCGGTTGATGAAAATGATGGGCACTTCCTTGAGGCGGAATCCGAGCTTCCAGGCCGTATATTTCATCTCGATCTGGAAGCCGTAGCCGTGCATCTTGACCTTGTCGAGATCCATCGTATCCAGCACCTTGCGGGTATAGCACTTGAAGCCGGCCGTCGTGTCGTATACCTTCATCCCGAGAATGGCCCTGACATATTTCGAGGCATACCAGGACATCACGATGCGGCCGATCGGCCAGTCGACGACGCTGACGCCGTGGCAGTAGCGCGAGCCGATGGCGAGGTCGGCCTCTCCCGAGGCGCAGGCCTTATACAGTTTGAGAAGGTCATCCGGATTATGCGAGAAGTCCGCATCCATCTCGAAGATATAGTCGTAGTCGCGCTCCAGTGCCCATTTGAAGCCGGTCAGGTAGGCCGTTCCGAGCCCTTGCTTTCCCTCCCGCTCCAAAAGATGCAGCAAGTCACCATACTGTCTTTGCAGCCCCTTGACGATATCGGCCGTCCCGTCCGGGGAGCTGTCGTCGATGACCAGTATCTGGAACTCTCCTTCGAGAGAAAGCACCTTGCGGATGATCGCCTCGATGTTCTCCTTCTCGTTGTAGGTCGGAATGATGATGAGTTTCTTGTCCATTACTTCTTGTCGATTTCTTTCAGCATCTCGGCGACGGCTGCCTCCAGCTGGAGGTCCTTGCCGGAGAGTACGGAGACGGGATCGTTATAGACGAGAATGTCCGGCTCGATCTGGTGGTTCTCGATATAGTAGCCGTCCTTGACACCGTAGTTGCCCACCTGCGGGATACCGAAGACGATGAAACTGTTGATCTGGTTCTCCCACCAGACGGCGGTCATCGTGCCGGGCACCGGGGTGCCGATGAGCTTGCCGAGACCGAGGCTGCGGTAGGCATACGGGAAGCCGGAGGCGTCCGAGTAGCAGTCTTCGTTCACCAGCACGCAGGACGGTTTGGTCCATTTGTTAAACGGCTCATGGCCGATATACTGGCCGCGCGGGGTGAAGAGACAGTACTCCTTGCCGCCGAGGAAGGTGACGAGGTCGTCGTGGAGCCAGCCGCCTCCGTTGTGGCGCACGTCAACGATGAGCGCCTCGCAGTTACGATACTTGCCGAGCGCCTTGGAATACATCTCCCGGAAGGACGGGGAATTCATCCCCTCGACATGGACATAGCCGATGCGGCCGCCGGAAAGCTCCGCGACCATCTTCTCCCGCTGGCGGACCCAGCGGCGGTAGAGGGCGTCGGAATCGCTCCTGCCGGGCGTGACAATATATTCCTTGGTCTTGCAGCCGCTCTTGATATGGAGGACGATCTTCTTGCCGGCCGTCTCGTAGAGATAGCGCATCGGGTTCTCGCCCGCCTTCAGCTCATGGCCCTCGATGGCGACGATGGTGTCGCCGGCCTTGATGTCCGGATCGGTATTGGAGAGCACGCCGCCGGGAAGGATCTCCTCGATGCGGAGGCCGTCACCGGTATAGGAGGCGTCATAGATGGCGCCGAGCCAGCCGAGGTTGCGGCCTGACTGGGCCCTGTAGCGGCCGCCGGTATGGGAGCCGTTCAGCTCGCCGAGCATCTCGGAAAGCAGATCCTGGAAGTCGAAGTAATTGTTGATATACGGCAGGAAGCGGGCGTAGTTGTCATGGTAGTAGTCCCAGTCGATGCCGTGCAGGTCGGGATCGTAGAACTTCTCCTTGACCTGCTTCCAGCAGTGCTCGAACATATAGGTCCGCTCGGCCTGGGGCTTGAATTCGTACTCGCCCGTAAAGCTGACATTGTCGCTCTTGTTGCCGGCCAGCGTGATGCGGGTGATGCTGCCACCGGCATAGATGAAGATATACTTGCCATCCGCGCTCGGGTAGAAGCGGCCGTGGACGCCCTTCTTGACGACGGTGACATCGCCCTTTTCCATGTCGCGGCAGCAAAGGTCGAAGCCCTTTTCAAGCCGCTGGGTGAAGTAGAACTTCGAACCGTCCTCCGTGAGATAATGGTCGCCGATGGCGTTGGAAGAGCGCGTGAGACGGACGATGCGGTCGTAGCGGGCATCCAGCTCGGGACGGAGCTTCTCCGGCTTCTTGTCGGTCGAGTCCTTCTCGGCCTTCTTCTCCTCCTTGGCCGCCTTCTTCTCGCCGAGGAGCATCTTGTCGATATCCTTCTGCTCCTTGCTGCGACCGAATTCGGCATAGGCCTTGCCGTCGAAGAACATGACGTAGACGTCGGTCTCGGCGCCCCAGCTGCCATGGCTGCGGTAGCCGTTCTTGTCGGACTCGAAGGTCATGGCCTTGCCGCCGAGGGCCCAGCGGAAGTCACCGTCAGAGTAGCCGCTCTCGGTGAGATTGGTGACGGTGCCGTCCTCGACGTCGATCATGGCGATGTCTTCATTGTTCCAGCCGCCGTCAGCCTGCCAGTTGCAGAGGATATATTGGCTGTCCGGGCTCCAGCAGAACTCCTGGTCGCCGTCGGAATAGGAATAGTTGACGCCCTTGTGGAGCGATTTTACCTTCTTGCTGCCGAGCTTCTGGACGACCAGCTCCGTGCGGTCGCGAAGGTAGGCGATACTCTTGCCGTCCGGGGACACGGCCATCTGGAAGCAGGTCTCCCCTTCCGGAGAGATGCGCTCTTCCTCCAGTTTGACTGCATAGGTGAAGAGGGTCTCATCCTTGTCGGTGAGTTTCGAACAGTAAATGCTCCAGCAGCCGTTACGCTCGGAGGCATAGTAGAGCTCGCGGCCGTCCTTGCCGAAGCACACGCCCCTCTCCTGCTCCGGTGTATTGGTGATGCGGCGGGTCGTCGCATAGTCGACGCTGGTGACGAAGACATCGCCCCGGATCACGACGGCAACCTCCTTTCCGCCAGGGGAAACGGCGATGGCCGATGCGGCCTTGAGGCTGAGGCGGTTGATCTCCTTCTGGTCCTCGTCGCGGTGGAGGGAGATGGAGACCATGGCGGGCTGTCCGCCCTCTTTAAGGGTATAGAGGTCGCCGTTGTAGGAGAAGGCCAGGGTGCCGTCCATCGCGGCGGAAAGGAAACGAACCGGGTTCTTGTCGTAGAAAGTCAGCTGGACCTGCTCCTTGGGATGGGAGAGGCTGCTGCGATAGACATTGGAGGTCTTGCCGTCCTGCTCGCTGAGGAACCAGAAGGTATCGCCGTCGGCGGCGAAGACGGGATTGCGGTCCTCGCCTACATATGTGGAGAGCTTGGTGAAACTGCCTTCCGCCCAGGTCTTCGCCTTGGCAGGCAGATCCAGAAGCCAGATGTCGCGGGTCACCGAGGAAGTATGGTGCTTGCGGAGCGGGTCCTCATAACCCTTGTAGTCCTCGTAGAGCATTTTGCCGTCAGGGCTGACGCTCAGGGCGGAAATGGTCATCTGGGTCACCAGCTTCGGGGCCGCCGCCTCGAGAGAGGTCGCCCAGAGCTGAGGATCGCCCGGATAGTCAGCCCAGGCACCGAGCGAGAAGCAGCCGTTGTTCCAGCTGAACCATACCGTGCCGTCTGCGCCCACAGCGAGCGGAATCTCGTTCCCGGGAAGGTCGGTCAGGCGCTTCAGCGCACCGCCCTCCGCGGGCACCGAGTAGATGTCCTTGCTATCCTCGCGCCAGGAAGTGAACACGAGCGTTTTTCCGTCCGGGGCCCAGACCGGGTCGGACTCATAGGCCTTGTTGGAGGTCATCTGACGGGCCTGTCCGCCGGTCGCAGCGACGGTCCAGATGTCGCCCTTATAAGAGAAGGCGATGGTCTTTCCGTCCGGCGAAATGGCGTTGCGACGGATCCAGGTGGGCGTTTCCTGCGCAGAGGCGGAGAGTGCCGCGAGGCCCAGGAGGGAAGTAAGGAACAGTTTGCTCTTCATGTGACGTAGAAGTTAGATACAACTATATTTACAAGTTGTAAATGTAGCAATAATAATCCGATTGACAAAATAGATTCCACGGTCAAGCCGTGGAATGACGGTATATTGCCGCAGGCGCCGGTCAAGCCGTGGAATGACGGTATATTGCCGCAGGCGCCGGTCAAGCCGTGGAATGACGGGAGACGGCGAATCGGGCGGAGGAAATTGGTTTTTTGAGCTGCTGCACGAAAAATAATTTCCGCAGCCCTCTCTGGAAGACTTCGCCGCCGAATAGGCGCTAGCGGAGGAAGCGGCGCTTGAGGAAAAGCCGGGGAATACGGAGACCGCCGGTGTGCTGGGTAAGGATAAGGCCGCCGATGGCGATGCCGATGCCGATCCACTGCAGCAGGGAGAGACACTCACGGCCGAGAATCCAGCACAGCAGCGCGGTAAAGACCGGCGTAATGGCGATGAAATTTCCCGAACGCGCAACGCCGAGGTGCTTGATGCAGATGGCCCAGAGCGAGAAACAGAGACAGGAGCAGATCAGCGCCAGGGAAAGCAGCGGATAAAGGACGTCCCAGGAGAGATAGATCGCCGGATCGAAATCGACCACGTAGGGCGTCTCTGCCAGCATGCCGGGGTTCGCATGGCGAAGCAGGAACATGGGAACCAGGTAGACAGTGCCGAACAGGAACTGATACATCACGATGACGCTGGGCGAATAGCTGTCCTTGTCGCTGGCGGTAGCGGTGCCGCCTGTCGCCAGCCGTTTCGTCAGGCTCGCGTAAGAGACCTCCGACAGCACGGCAACGAGCAGAATCAGGATCCCGACGATGAAATTGCCGCCACCGAGCTCCGCGCCCTGGAGAACGACGAAGACCAGGCCCAGAATGGTCAGCAGAAGTCCCACGACGTTGATGAAACGGATTTTCTCGTGGAAGAAGATGAGGCCAAACGCGAGGGCAAAGACCGGATTGAGTCCAAGGACCAGAGATGAGATGGACGGAGAATCGACCAGGAAGAGCCCGTAGGTCTCCGCCAGGAAATAGATCAGCGGCTCAAACAGGCTGACCAGAAGGAAGAGGCGGAAATCGTACCACGAACGGATCTTCATCGAATGTCCAGTCAGCCAGTTGAAAACCAGCAGGACGACACCGGCGACGAAAATACGGAAGGTCAGGAAATACTCGGGAGGTATGCCGAACGGCTTCAGGCGGTCTGTCCAGATCAGGGACATACCCCACAGGCACATCACGAGCAGGGAGAGGAGATACACTCCCATATTCTTGAAACCCGGTTTCATTTGTTTCGTTCAGCGGCAAATTTGGCTACAAATATAAGCATTATTTCTCATTCTGCTTACAATTAATCACGCGAAAAGTCGCGAAGCTCGCTGCGATAGGCCGAGAAAATCTTGGATTTGGAGACAAAGCCGAGCCAGGTCCGGTCGGCCTTCTTGACGACCGGCAGGTTCCACGCACCCGTCTTTTCGAACTTCCGCATCACGGAGTCCATGCTCTCGTTCTCGTAGACATACTCGGGAGCCGAAAACATATAATTGTAGACATGGCGGGTCTCATAGAGCTCGCGGTCGAACATATCCTGACGGATGTTTTCCAGCGGCACATAGCCCTGGAAACGGCCCCGGGAATCCAGCACCGGGAAAATGTTGCGGCTCGACAGGGCGACGGCCTCGACCAGCGAGGAAAGCGGCGCATCGATACGCACCGGAGCGAAATCCGTCTCGATGAGCGAAGACACCTTGAGAAGGGTCAGCACCGCCTGGTCGCTGTCGTGGGTCAGCAGCTCGCCCGTATGCGCGATCCGCTTGGTATAGATGGAATAATGCTCGAAGAACCGGACCGTCCCATAGGAAATGGCGGAGGTAAAAAGAAGCGGAATCAGCAGCTGGTAGCCGCCCGAGATTTCGGCGATGAGAAAGATCGCCGTCATCGGCGCCTGCATCACGCCAGCCATCAGACCGGCCATGCCGACCAGCACGAAATTGGCCGTCGGCACAAGGTCGGGCCGCAGCAGATTCAGCGACGACGAGACGACAAATCCCGTCAGCGCACCGATAAAGAGCGTCGGGCCGAAAGTACCGCCCACTCCCCCGCCGGCGTTGGTAAAAGTCATGGCAAAGACCTTGAGCAGCAGAATCAGCAGGAAAAACAGCGGAACGGACCAGCCCCGGTGCAGCAGCCCCGACAGCGGCGTCGCCCCGTCAAGATCCGGCGTCTCGCCGCCAAGAAGCGGCAACAGGCCGTCATACCCTTCCCCGTACAGCGGCGGGAAGAGATAGATCAATCCGCCGAGAGCCGCAGCGCAGAGCACCCACCGGAGCCAGGGCGAACGCATCTTCCCCAGCCGGTCCTCGAGGGCGATGGTCATCCGGATGAAATAAAGCGCACACAGTCCGCAGGCGACGCCGAGGACCAGGTAATAGGGCATATTCCGCAGGCTGAAGGCCGTCAGTTCGCAGGGAAACATATGCTCCTGGCCGAGACAGAGATAGGAGACCATCGTCGCCGACACCGTCGACAGCAGCAGCGGCAGGATCGAGGACATCGACAGGTTGAAAAGCAGAATCTCCAGCGTGAAAAGCACTCCAGCGAGCGGTGCATTGAATATGCCCGCCACGGCTCCTGCCGCCCCGCAGCCCAGCAGGATCGTCATGTTCCTGTATGACAGGCCCATGTAGCGGCCCAGGTTCGAACCGATGGCGGCGCCAGTATAGACAATCGGGGCCTCGGCGCCCACGCTGCCGCCGAATCCGATCGTCAGGGCGCTCGTCAGCAGCGATGAATACATATTGTGGGGCCGGATCTTCGACTCGTTCTTCGACACGGCGACCAGCACCTTCGTCACACCGTGGCCGATGTTGTCCCGGACGAGATAGCGGACCAGCAGAAAAGCCAGCAGCATGCCCGCGCCGGGGAAAAGGAGGTAGAGCCAGCCAAAGCCGCTCATCTCCACGCTGCGAAGGACGATGCCGGAATAGATCCCGTGGATGGCGAGTTTAAGAAGCACCGCGGCGGCTCCGCACAGCAGACCCACAACGACAGAAAGAACCAGCAGCACGGACTGCTCGTTCTTTTTCTCGAAGTAGCCTCTCAGGGAGGGCCAGATATGGTGCATAATTATTCGCCTGCTTCGTCGGAAGCCTCGGAGTATTGGGCAATGTTGTCGTCGGGCAGTGTGTTGTCCGAAGCATCGGCCGCATCGGCGCTGCCGCCGGAGATGGCCTCGTTCTCGGCATCTTCCTCGCCGTCGAGCCACTTCTCGATATCCTCGAGGTCGTCGATTTTGACATTGATCTTAACCAGATAGATGGCATCCGGGATCTCAACCGTCACAGCATAGAAACAGGTGCCGTCGGGCTTGGGGTACTTTACCAGATCGTTGAGATAATCGTTGAATCCGTTCGGATATTTCTCCTGGAAGGCCGCGGAGAGTTCCGGGGACATCTTCTCGTAACTGACGACGTGTCTTTTCTTGTTGTCGGGTGCCATAGAATTGGTTAGGTCTATTTCTTCTTTCGGGGTGCAATATTAACGGATTTTTTTGAATTCCGCACACTTTTCCCCGAAAATTTTTCCGTCTTTTGCGAATTTTTTCCGGAAGAGGCCGCATGGGCGAAGAAATAGGACTTCTGGAGGCGCTTTTTCTCAGGGTCATGCTCGGTAAAGACCGGGGTCATGTCGCGCGGATCCAGACCGGTATAGAACATCACGGAAGAGGTCGTCATCGGCGTCGGCGTGAAGTCCTGGACCTGGTCCATCCAGATGCCCCGAAGGGCCGTATGACTAGCCAGCGCCTGCATGTCCTTCATCGTACAGCCGGGATGGGAAGAGATAAAATAGGGCACCAGGCCGACGTGGGTCCCCGCCTCGCGGTTGACCGCGTCGAATTCCTTCCGGAGACGCTCGAAGAGCTTGAAGGAGGGCTTGGCCATCTTCTGGAGCACATGGTCCTCGGTATGCTCCGGAGCCACTTTGAGGCGGCCGGAAGTATGATCCAGGATCAGCTCGCGAAGATAGGGCTTCGAGCTCGCGTCGACAAAGCCGTCTTCGCTGAGGAACAGGTCGTAGCGGATGCCGGAGCCGATATAGCTGTGGCGGATGCCCTTGGTGGCGTCGATGCGGTGGTACAGATCCAGCAGTCGGCTGTGATCGCGGTCGAGGTTTTTGCAGGGCGCGGGGAAAAGGCAGCTGCGACGGCGGCATTTTTCGCAGAGGCTCCGGTCCCGTCCGCCCATGCCGTACATGTTGGCCGTCGGGGCGCCGACGTCGGAAATGTTGCCGGCAAAGCCCGGAAGGCTGTTCAGCGCCTTTACCTCTTTTAGTATGGATTCCTCGCTCCGGGAGGTGATGAATTTGCCCTGGTGCGCCGCGATCGTGCAGAAGTTGCAGCCGCCGAAGCAGCCCCGGTGGGTGCAGACCGAGAATTTGATCATGTCGTAGGCCGGTATCCGCTTGCCGGCATAGCGCGGATGCGGCAGTTTGGTGAAGGGCAGGTCCCAGAAGGAGTCCATCTCCTCGGTGGTCGCGGGCGGACAGGTCGGATTGATCTGGACATAGCCGTCCCCCACCGGCTCGATGATCGTCGCCGGGTGCATCATGTTCGCGTGCGTCTCGATCTCGTGGAAGTTCTCCGCAAATGCACGTTTGCTCTTGCAGCATTCTTCAAAGCTATGCAGGACCAGCACATCGGCGGCGGAGTCCTTCGGACGGCTGCGGAAATAATTTTTCGTGCAGTTGCTCGAAAAACCAATTTCCTCCGCCTGTCCGCCGCCTTTCGGCTTATCCGTTTCCGTCATTCCACGGCTTGACCGTGGAATCTCCCCCTTGCGGAAGAAGCCGAGCTGGGGAATCTGCTCGAGGCGGTGGCGGGTCCAGCCGCGCTCGATGCCGCGCGTGAGTTCGAGCATCGGGCGCTCGCCCATGCCGTAGCAGAGCCAGTCGGCGCCGCTGTCGACAAGGACCGAGGGCTTGAGGCAGTCCTGCCAGTAATCGTAATGCGTCAGGCGGCGAAGCGACGCTTCGATGCCGCCGATCACGACCGGAACATCAGGGAAGAGCTGCTTCAGGATGCGGGTATATACCGTCACGGCATAGTCCGGCCGGGCGCCCGCCTTGCCGTCCGGAGTATAGGCGTCGTCATGGCGAAGGCGCTTGGAAGCGGTGTAATGGTTGACCATCGAGTCCATGGCGCCGGCATTGAGGCCGAAATAGAGCCGCGGCCGACCGAGCTTGCGGAAGTCGCGCAGGTCATCCCGCCAGTTCGGCTGCGGCACCACCGCCACGCGATAGCCCCATTTCTGGAGCCAGCGGGCAATCACGGCCGTGCCGAAGGACGGATGGTCGATGAAGGCATCGCCGCTGAAGAGGATCACGTCGATGTAATCCCATCCCTGCCGCTCCACCTCCTTGACCGAGGTCGGAAACATATACGCAGCGGACTCTGCCATGGTAGAAAAAGAATCAGCCCACCCGCATCGCCGCAATCGCGGCAGCCGGATCGGCGGCCTTGAACACGGAACTGCCGGCGACGAAGATTTCCGCTCCGGCTTCTGCGAGGGCGGCGGCATTCTCCGGTCCTACTCCCCCGTCGACCTCGATCGGCAGGGAGAGACCCTGACGGAGAATCTCCGCCCGGACTGCCCGGATGCGGTCGTAGGAAGCCTCGATAAAGCGCTGTCCGCCGAATCCGGCGAAAACGCTCATGACCAGCACGAAATCAGCCTCCTTCAGAAGCGGAAAAATTGCTTCGACCGGGCAGTCGGGATTGATGACGATGCCCGCCCGGGCCCCAAGACTCCGGATATGCCGCAGCACATCCGCGGAGTTCTCGCGGGCCGCCTCGTAGTGGAAACTGATCATCGCGGCGCCCGCCTTGGCAAAGCGCTCCACGTAGCGGTCGGGATCGACGATCATCAGGTGGACATCCAGCGGCTTCTCAGCCTTCCGGGCAATGGCCTCGACGAGCGGAAAGCCGAAGGAAATGTTGGGGACGAAGGTCCCGTCCATGATGTCGAGATGAAAAAGGTCGGCATGCCCGTTGACCATCTCCACATCCTTTTCGAGGTGGAGAAAGTCGGCGGAAAGCATCGAAGGGGCGATCCGGATCATGGCAAACTAAGCGAAGTTGACGACGACGTCGGTCAAATGGGCGACGAACTTGTCGAGCGAAGCGAGCTCGAGCTTCTCGCCCGGGGCATGGACACCGCGAAGGGTCGGTCCGATCGAGATCATGTCGAGGCCGGGGAACTTCTGGAGGAAGAGCCCGCATTCGAGACCGGCATGGATGGCGAGGACCTTCGGATCAGCGCCGAAGAGACGCTTATAGGAATCTATGCTGACGCGAAGGATATGGGAGTCGAGATTGGGCTTCCAGCCGGGATACTCGGTCTCATGGGAGACATCCGCACCGGCGAGAAGCAGCACCGCCTCGACCTTCTGGGCGATGGCATGGAGGGCGCTCGTCACCGAACTGCGCTGGCTCGTGACCACCCGGACGCAGTCGCTCTCCGTCCGGACGGAAGCCAGGTTCGTCGACGTTTCGACAAGGCCCGGGATATCCAGACTCATCGCCCCAACGCCGTGGGGGCAGGCGGTCAGGGCGCTGATCAGCGAGACCGTAAAGCCTTCCTCGAAGGGATCGCGGCCTGCCGCAGCATCGGTGCAGCTGAGCTTCAGGTCCGGGTCGCCGAGGGCGAATTCGGCCTTCAGGATGGCCTCGAAGGCCGCTGCATCCTCGATCATGTCCTGCACCTCGTCGGAGGGAACCGCGATGACGGCCGCCGCCTCGCGGGCAATCGCATTGGGCCGGTTGCCGCCGTCGAAGCTGATTAGCTGATAATCATACTGGAGCTCGGTATAGAGGAAACGGGCCAGCTGCTGGACGGCATTCGCCCGCTCTTTGTTGATCTCGTCGCCGCTGTGGCCGCCGAGGCCGCCGGTCAGCGCGAGACGGAGCACCTTGTAGTCCTTCCGAAGCGGCTCGGTCCCGTATTCGAAGCGTGCGATGGTGTCCATTCCGCCGGCGCAGCCGATGAAGAACTGCCCCTCGTCCTCGGAATCGAGGTTGATGAGGGTCTTCCCGGTGAAGAAGCCCTTTTTCAGCGCTTCGGCGCCCTCCATCGAGGTCTCTTCGGAGATGGTGAAGAGGCACTCCAGCCGGCCGGTCGGCAGATCCCCGTCCAGCAGGGCCAGGCAGGCCGCGACGCCGATACCGTCGTCCGCGCCGAGGGTGGTGTTTTTCGCCACCATCCAGCCGTCTTCGATGTCATAGGGAATGGCGTCCGTCAGGAAATTGAAGTCGAAGCCCTCATTCTTTTCGCAGACCATATCCTGATGGGCCTGCAGAACCAGGGTCGGAACCGCCTCCTTGCCTGGCGCGGCCTCCTTGACGATGACGACATTGCCCGCCTTGTCGCGGCGGGCTTCAAGGCCGCGGTCTGCGGCAAACTGCATCAGGTAGTCCCCCATCGGGCCTTCGTGGCCGGATTCGCGGGGAATGCGGGTGATTTCCTTGAAGAAGGAAAGGACGGATTCAGAAGTCATGATTGTGTCGGTTAGTCATTCAAGACCGGAACAAGCAGACTCTCGATATCAGTTATATATTGCTTGAAGGTCTTGTCTGTGGCAAGAAGGTCGCTCACCGTCGAGCAGGCGTGCAGCACGGTCGCATGATCCTTGCCACCGAGCTCGGCCCCGATGGTCGAGAGCGAGCAGTTCGGAATCAGGCTGCGGCTCATATACATGGCGATCTGGCGGGCCTGGACGATCTGGCGCTTGCGGCTCTTGGAGAGGAGGACGTCGCGGGTGATCTTGAAATATTCGCAGACCACTTCTTCCACCCGGTCGATGGTCACTTCCTGCTGCTGGCTGCCGACGATGGTGCCGATGATGCTCTCGGCCAGCTCCACCGTAATATCTTTATGCGCGAGCGTGGCGTGCGCGATGAGCGAGATGAGCGTACCTTCGAGCTCGCGGAAGTTGGTCGTCACGCGGGTAGCGAGGAAAGTCAGCACTTCTTCCGAAATCCGGACGCCTTCCCGGAAGGCACGGCCGCGGAGCATCTCCAGACGCGTCGCGAAATCGGGACGGTCGAGCCGCACTGAGAGCCCCCACTTGAAGCGGGAGAGCAGGCGCTCCTCGAAGTTCTGGAGGTCGGCCGGGCTGCGGTCGGAAGTGAACACGAGCTGCTGGCCGTTCTGGTGGAGATGGTTGAAGATGTTGAAGAAGGCCGCCTGCGAGCCCTGACCGATCAGATCCTGGATGTCGTCGACGATAAGGACCTGGATCTTCTGGTAGAAGGCCATGAAATCCGTGAGCTTGTTGCGGACGGTGACTGCGTCGACATACTGGGTCTTGAATTCGTTGCCGGTGACATAGAGCACCTGCAGGTCGGGATACTTCTCCTTGATGGCGATACCGATGGCCTGTGCGAGGTGTGTCTTACCGAGTCCGGGGCCGCCGAAGATGAACAGCGGATTGAACGGGGTCTTGCCGGGAGCGGAGGAGATATTGATACCGGCGGTGACGCCCATCTTGTTGCACTCGCCTTCGATCAGGTTCGAGAAACAGTAGGCCGGATTCAGCCGCGGGTTGATATTGACTTTCTGCAGGCCGGGGTAGACAAACGGGCCCGGATTGGTGCCGGGATGGAAGGAATTGACCGCAACGGGAGCATTGACGGGCGCATTGCCGCTGCTGGCCGGATAGACCATCGTGTCTTCAGCGCTGCGTATCGGATGGACCATATAGGCGAGACGGGCGTTCGCACCGATAACGCGGCGGAGGGTCATCTTCAGCACATCGAGGAAGGCACTGTCGAGATACTCCCGGAAGAAATCAGAAGGCACCTCGACCGTCAGCGTCGACTCCTCGAGGGAGACCGGGCGGATCGGCCGGAACCAGGTCGCGAACTTCTGGGGCTCAATGATCTGCTCAATGATCCTCAGACAGTTGTCCCATACGTCTATATGCCTTGCTTGATTCTGCATTTGGTAAAGGGGTGACAAAGCGGGGATAGTTCGCCTTATCGCAATGCAAATTTGGGTGAAAAATTTTTGATAAAAAAATCTCTTCCCTATTGCATATTAATTTATTTTTACATTAAACGTTTCCAGAAAAGCGAAACGCTTAGATTTATTATTTTATTGAATAATAATGATTTACAAACGCACAATTCCGCTATCTATCGTTAAATCAAATGATTTAATTTTGAATATTTCAAATTAGTGAAATCCGCGAAAAAACTACTTGCAAGCCCCCTGCAAAAGGGGAAAAATGATTTTAACAATTTTTAACAACCGTGCTCCGGCAAGAGGGGAAAAAATTTCAAAAAAAATCACTGGACCCGCGAAACTTTTTCTCCGGAGACTTTCACGATGAAAGAATCCTTGAACAAGCCCTTCTTCTGAAGTTCGGCCCGGGAGGCTTTGACCTCGTCGAGCGATGTCGAAGGACAGACAATATATTTATAAAGGCGGCTGTCGCTCATCTTGACCGATACACTCGGATAGCCATGGAAAAAGCGGTCTTCCGGAGGTATCACGCGGGCGACGGCCGTTACCTGGATGCCATAATAGACTTCCGCATCGGGAGCCGCTGCCGGACGCTCCGGCGCCGGGTCATTCTCCTCTTTCTTCTCCGGGGAGGTGCTCCCCTCCACCGATTCGCGATAGGAGGCGAAAGCATCGCACAGGGCCCCTGCGATGCGCTTCTGGCCATCTGCCGAAGTCATCACGGCCAGATTCGACGGGTTGGTGATATATCCGATCTCGACCAGCACCGAGGGCATACTCGTGCGCCGCAGGACGAGAAAGCCGCTCTGGAGGACACGGTTGTCGGCCGAACGGTTCGACTGGAGCCCCACTTCGCGCAGCGCCTTATACATGAGTCCGGCGAGTTCGTGTCCCTGGGAGATGTTGGAATAGACGGTCAGCTGGCGCATCACCTCGGCCTCGGGCGAGTTCTCGTCGAGATCCTGATAGTAGTCCTGGTAGTCTTCCTCCAGGAAAATGACGCTGTTTTCGAAGTTGGTGATTTCCCGCAGGTGCTCCTTGGTCTTGTCGGGCGAGAGGCTGAAGACCTGCGGCCCGCAGGCGGAAGCGCTCGGGCCCTTGTTGATATGGATCGAGATGAAAAGCTGGGCTTCGGCGCGGTTCGCGATGGCCGCCCGCTCATGGAGCTCGACGAAGCGGTCCTTGTCGCGGGTCATCAGCACCTTTACCGAAGGGAAGCGCTCGCGCATCTGTTCGGCCAGGCTCAGCGAGATGGCCAGGGCGAGATCCTTCTCCTTGACTTTGCCGTCCGTACTCAGGGCACCGGGATCATGACCGCCGTGGCCCGGATCGATGACGACCGTCTGGATCTTGGCATCCTGGGCGGAGAGGGAGAAGGCCAGGCCCAGCAGGAGGAGTGCGAAAAGGAGCTTTTTCATGGCGGAGCGGTACGGTATTTGACGGGCCGGGTTGAAAATCACCGAAAAATTATCTAATTTTGTAGGTTCATTTACCATGCAGGTATGCAAATGTACAAATTTTTCGGCATACGCGTGACAAGGAAATGAAAAAGTAATATGGACGATTCCTTCGGGAGGCATCTCTGGAAAAAAGCGGCAGGCTGTGCCATTGGCCTGTCGGCTCTCGCACTGTCCCTGCTGGCCATGCCGCAGCGGGCGGACCTGGGTGTTTCCCAGCCGGTCTGGCGGGCTTCCGACTCGCTGACTCCGGCTTCCCGGAGGACTACCGCCCTGGAGCTGAACAGTCTTTCCGACAAGGCAAGGGACATCCTCCCCGACTCCACCCGGAGGCGCTCCGCCCTCACGGCCGCTTCGGACACCAGTTCCCGCGAACGGTCTGATTCCTTGCGAACTCCACTTACGGACCCTCGCCGGGACAGCATCCGCGCCGCCCGCGCCGACTCGATCGAGCTGCTCCACAAGAGTTCGCTCGAGCATCCGGCCTTCTCCACCGCGAAAGACTCCACCGTCGAGGTTTTCCATGACGGCCACCGCATCATCTATTATTATGGCGACGTGACCGTCGACTACCAGGGCATGAAGCTCAGCGCCGATTACATGGAGTATGACATGAATACCGGCATCGTCTATGCCCGCGGCACCCAGGACCCCGTCACCGGCGAATGGAAAGGCCAGCCGAAGATGGAGGAGAAGGGCAAGAGCTACAACATGGAGGAGCTCCGCTACAACTTCAACACCCGCAAGGCCCGCATCACCAACATGATCACCCAGGAGGCGGACGGCATCCTCCACGGAAAGAACATCATGATGCTGCCGGACAACTCGATCAACATCACCAACGGCAAATATACCGTCTGCGACCGCGAGCATCCGCACTATTATATGTCGATGACGGCGGCCAAGGTCATCACCAAGCCTTCGCAGAAGACCGTTTTCGGCCCGGCCTACCTCGTGGTCGAGGATGTCCCGATCTATTTCCTCGGACTCCCCTACGGATTCATTCCGCAACGGCCGAACCGCGCCACCGGTATGCTGATGCCGACTTTCGGCGAGGAGACCGCCCGCGGCTTCTACGCCCGTGACGCCGGTATGTACTTCGTCTTCGGCGACTATTTCGACCTGTCGGTGACCGGTGACATCTATACGCTGGGCTCCTGGAGCGTGGATGTCAATTCCCGCTACAAGGTCAATTACAAGTTCAACGGCAGCTTCGCCCTCACCTATTCGGTCGACCAGACCGGCGAGAAGGGCAGTCCGGATTTCTTCCAGTCCAAGAACTTCGGCGTCAAATGGTCGCACCAGCAGGACTCGAAGGCCCATCCCGGGACCTCGTTCAGCGCCTCGGTCAACTTCTCCAGCCCGTCCAACAGCCGCTATAATTCCCGGTCGGTCAACGAAGCCCTGCAGAACCAGATCTCCTCGTCCGTCTCCTATGCCAAGAACTGGAACGGCAAGTTCAACCTCTCGGTCAACGCCCTCCACAGCCAGAATTCCCGAGACTCCTCCTATGCGTTCACCCTGCCGAACATCACCTTCTCGGTGAGCCGCTTCTATCCCTTCAAAAGGAAGGTTCGCGCCGGAAAGGAGCGCTTCTACGAGAAGTTCTCGCTCGGCTACACGACCTCGCTTCAGAACAAGATCAACTTCAAGGCCTCCGAGTTCGGCGAGCCCGGTTTCCTGGACAAGTTCCAGAACGGCATGAACCACAACTTCCAGATCGGCCTGCCGAACTTCACCCTGCTCAAGTATATCAACTTCACCCCGGGCATCCAGTACGGCATGAACTGGTTCTTCCGGTCGACCGAAAAGGAGTTCGACCCCACGACCAACAAGGTCGTCGACGTCAAGGGCAAGCAGTTCGGCACATTCGGCATCACGCAGACCTATTCGGGAAGCATCGCCGCGTCGACGCGCCTCTACGGTATGTACAATTTCGGAAAGTATCATACCCTGCAGGCCATCCGGCATGTGGTTTCGCCTTCGATATCCCTGTCGCTCAGCCCGGAGAAAGGCACCTATGCCAACGGCTGGCGGACACTCAATTATACCGATACCACGGGCGTGGCGCATTCGGTCGACTATAACATCTATGCCGGACAGCTCAACTCCCCGCCCGGCAAAGGCAAGACGGCCACGATGAGCTTCTCGCTCGGCAACAATATCGAAGCCAAGGTCCGCGACATCCGCGACACGACCGGCACCGGCTCGAAGAAGATCAAGCTGATCGATCAGCTCAACTTCAACAGCGGCTATAATTTCCTCGCCGACTCCCTGAAACTCAACAATATCGGCGTCTCCATGTCGACCTCCGTCTTCGGTAAGGTCAGCCTCAGCGGGAACCTCAATCTCGATCCCTACGCCATCGACGAGAAGGGAAAGAAAATCAATACCTTCAATGTCCAGAAGGAAGGTTGGGCCCATCCCGTGCGCCTGACCTCCGCCAGCGCCTCGCTGTCCTATTCACTCTCCGGCAAGGGGGCCATCGACGGCAATGACGGCACGAAGGGAAGCGGCGGCAGCGGATCCTCCCCCGCCGACTACTATCAGCGGATCTATTATCACCCGATAACCGGCGAATACATCCCCGGTGGATGGCTCTATTATACGAATCCGAACGTGCCCTGGTCGGTCAACTTCAACTATTCGTTCAACTACTCGAAGAGCTACCAGTACACCAACAACCAGCTCATCGAAAACAAGCGCTATACCCAGACGCTGGGCTTGTCGGGCAACGTCAAGCTGACCCCGAAGATGAGTTTCCAGGTTTCCTCGGGTCTGGATCTGATGACGATGAAGATGACTACGACGCAGGTGTCGGCCCGCTACGATCTCCACTGTTTCAACATCTCCGTCTCATGGGTGCCTACAGGACAGTGGCAGTCCTACAGTTTCCTCATCGCCGCCAACGCCGCCGCCCTCGCCGACCTGCTCCGCTTCAAGAAGAGCTCGAGCTACTGGGATCGGTAGCGGAGGAGATGCCCTGCACTGCCGGGCATGACGTACGTCATTCCACGGCTTGACCGGCGCCTGCGGCAATTAACCGTCATCCCACGGCTTGACCGGCGCCTGCGGCAATTAACCGTCATCCCACGGCTTGACCGTGGGATCTGTCATATCGAGCGAAGTCGAGAAATCTCTTGCAACTCTCGCTTAGATTTCCTATCTTTGCATGTCTTTTTACGGGCGGTCGCCCGTTACATGACTAATCTATATTAAAATACATATGCCCCACACTCTTTATGAGCTGAATGCCATGAGCGAATCGGAAATCCGTACGATTGCCGACGCCCTTGACATCAAGAACACCAAGAAAATGAGCATCGAGGACGTGGCCTACGCCATCCTCGACGCAGAAGCGACCCTCGAGTCGAAAAAGCCCGTTCCGAAGGAAAGGAAGCGCCCCGGACGGCCTAAGAAAGATGCTCCGCAAAAGGCTGCGGCCCCGAAGGAAAAGCCGGCCGAGAAGCCTGTCGCCCCAAGCGAGACGAAGGCCCCGGAGGCGAAGGATACCCAGAAGCCCAAGCGCGGCCGCAAACCGAAGGCTGAATCCCCTGAGGCTGCGAAGCCCGCAGAGCAAAATCCGGCTGAGAAACCTGTCGCACCAAGCGAAGCGAAAGCCCCGGAAGCGAAGGATACCCCGAAACCCAGGCGCGGCCGCAAGCCGAAGGCGGAATCCGCCGAGGCCTCGAAGCCCGCAGAACAAAAACCGGCTGAGAAACCTGTCATTCCGGGCGCATCCTCTGTCATTCCGGGCGAAGCGAAGGAATCTTCCGCCCAGCAGGACGGCAAGGCCCTGATCCATGCGGTCTTCGACGAAATGAAAAAGGACGAAGCCAACAAACAGCGCTATCAGCAGGGTCAGCAGCCGCAGAAGCAGAACCAGCAGCAGCGCCCCCAGCAGGGGCCCCAGAACGGCCAGCCGCAGCAGGGCCAGCAGCCCCAGCAGAAGCCGCAGCGCCCGCCGCGGATCGAGTTTGAAGGATCAGTCGAAGCGACCGGTGTCCTCGAGATCATGCCCGACGGCTATGGCTTCCTTCGCAGTTCCGACTACAACTATCTCAACTCCCCGGACGACATCTATGTCTCCCAGCAGCAGATCAAGCAGAATTCACTGAAGCCCGGCGACACCGTTACCGGCGAGATCCGTCCTCCGCGCGAAGGCGACAAGTACTTCCCGCTCGTCAAGATCAAATACATCAACGGCCGCACTCCGGAATATGTCCGCGACCGCATTCCCTTCGAATTCCTGACCCCCCTCTTCCCGACCGAGAAGTTCAACCTGCTTGGCCATGGCCACGAGAAGGATCTGAGCTGCCGCATCGTCGATATGTTCACCCCGATCGGAAAAGGCCAGAGAGGCCTCATCGTCGCCCAGCCGAAGACCGGTAAGACAATGCTCCTCAAGGCGATAGCCAACGCCATCGCCGACAACCATCCTGAGGTCTACGAGATCGTCCTGCTGATCGACGAGCGCCCGGAAGAAGTCACCGACATGCAGCGCAGCGTCAAGGCCGAGGTCGTCGCCTCCACCTTCGACGAGCCGGCCGAAAGGCATGTCAAGGTGGCCAATATGGTTCTTGACAAGGCCCGCCGCCTCGCCGAATGCGGCCATGACGTCGTGATCCTGCTCGACTCGATCACCCGCCTCGCACGCGCCTACAATACGGTCCAGCCGGCCAGTGGCAAGGTCCTCACCGGCGGTGTCGACGCCAACGCCCTGCAGAAGCCGAAACGCTTCTTCGGAGCAGCCCGCAAGATCGAGAACGGCGGTTCGCTGACCATTCTCGCAACGGCCCTCACCGAGACCGGTTCCAAGATGGACGACGTCATTTTCGAGGAGTTCAAGGGCACCGGCAACATGGAGCTCCAGCTCGACCGCAACCTCTCGAACAAGCGCATCTTCCCTTCGGTCAACCTGACCCTCTCTTCGACACGTCGCGACGACTTGCTCTACGACCAGTACACGCTCAACCGGATCTGGATTCTCCGGAAGCTCCTCTCCGACATGAATCCGGTCGAGGCCATGAACTGGATGCAGCAGCATATGGACGAGTTCAAGACCAACAAGGACCTTATCGACAACATGTCGAAGTTCGGCAGATACGACTAGTCCGGCCTTTTGCCCGAACCTCTGTTTTGTCATTTCGACCGAGCGAAGCGAGTGGAGAAATCTCTATGCTGAACCACCAACAAGACACCATCATTGCTCCGGCCACCCTCCCGGGTACCGGAGCAATTTCGATTCTCCGCATGAGCGGTCCGGACGCCATCCGTATAGCTGATGCGGTACTTTCATTAAGCTCCGGAACACTTTCTGAGGCAAAAGGATACACGGCACATTATGCGAGCGTAAATGACTCGAAAGGAGCCCTCCTCGACGAGGTCATCGCGACCGTTTTCCGCGCACCGCACTCCTATACCGGAGAGGACAGCGTCGAGATCTCGTGCCACGCTTCCGCCTACATCCTGCAGGAATTGGTGCGCGTGCTGCTTGATGCCGGAGCCCGCTATGCCGAGCCCGGGGAATTCACCCGGCGCGCTTTCCTCAACGGAAGGATGGACCTGGCTCAGGCTGAAGCGGTTGCAGACGTTATCGCATCTACCACTTCAGCATCCCACCGTATCGCCATGAACCAGCTTCGCGGTGGCGTTTCCAAGGAGTTGGCAGCCCTTCGCAGTGATCTTCTTGAGATGAGTTCCCTGCTGGAACTCGAGCTCGACTTCAGCGAAGAGGACGTTGAATTCGCAGACCGGGCGGCCCTGGCATCGCTCGTTGACAAGGTCTCTGCCCATGTCACGAAACTAACCGACAGCTTCCGGCTTGGGAATGCGATCAAAAGGGGCGTACCCGTCACCATCGCAGGGGCGGCCAACGCAGGGAAATCCACCCTTCTCAACGCCCTTCTAGGAGAGGACCGGGCCCTCGTATCAGAGGTCGCCGGCACGACCCGGGACACCATCGAAGAGACGCTGAATCTCGGCGGGATTCTCTTCCGTTTCATCGACACGGCGGGGCTTCGGGAGAGTGACGACACCGTCGAAATGATGGGTATTGAGCGTTCATTCCGGAAGATTTTCGAGGCCGAGATCGTCCTTGCGCTCCTAGATGGCACTTCAACCGAAAGCGACCTTTTGAACAATTTAAGGGAAGTGGTCGATGCCGTTGATCTAAGCGCTCAAAAACTACTTATCCTGCTCAACAAGGCTGATCAATGGGGCGATTTAGATGATAACAAAAATGTTAGCATTATTAACAAATTTGTTTCTCGCATTGGTTTAAAAGACAATATATTAATTGTATCGGCAAAAACCGGGGAAGGCATAGAATCTCTGAAACAACGGCTAATAGAGCTGGAGGAAGGCATGATACCGAACGAAGATTCGACCTTTATCACAAACGAGCGACACTACGAAGCGCTCTCCTCTGCCGCACGGAACCTTAAAGAAGTGCGCACTTCCCTTCTCTCCGGCACCCCCGCCGACCTGGTCGCCGAACCCCTCCGCGCCGCCATCTCCGACCTCGGCCGCATCACCGGCGACGGCCTCACCAGCGACGAAATCCTCGGTCACATCTTCGCCCACCACTGCATCGGGAAATAGACCACCATTTTCAACGCAAATTATCCATTAAAAAACCGAACGTAACTCGCTGAAGGATAGTGCAAAACTTTCTTCAGCGAATTTTGTCTTGCTTCTTGTTAGTTCGGTTTATTTTGCTTATTTTTGTACCATATTTGTACCATACGTTGTACAAGGATTTTGAGAATTCTCAAAATAGTTTACTTTTTTACAAACATTTACAAAGAAAGGCGAAATAAGGCGCATTTCAGACCAAACCGAACGGAAGCACACCATCTTCAACAAAATCTCTGGGTAAAATGGAATCTGATAATAGCAGTGGAAAGAGAATCTGCCAGCATTGCGGCAAACCCTTCGTCCCCAGGACGCGGGCGCAGTACTTTTGTTCTCCTCGCTGCAGCAGTCTCGCCCAGGACAAATCAGAACGAGACCGCATCAAAGTCGGTCGTGCCATCGAAGCGCAGAAGCAGGATCAAGCGCGTCTCTCTGATAAACAAAGCCTCTCTATCTCTGATGCTGCGCTCCTGCTAAATGTCAGCCGCCCTACCATATACAGACTCATAGAAGAAGGCAAGCTCTCCCCCATCCGTCTCACAAAGCGCACGATCCGGATTCCAATGGAGCAGTTACAAACTCTCCGAGATCCAAAAGCTGAACCCATCAATCCAGATGAAAGCTCTGTCATCGCGTTATCAGAGGCGCTTACGCGATTCGGAGTTACAAAAGCCTGGCTCTATGAAAAGGCCAAACGTCACGGAATCAAGAGCGTCCTGGTTAACGGCAAAGCCTTCTTCCCCAAGAAGGACCTGGAGCGCATCTTCCCTCCCAAATCTGCGTACGATCGCAAGAAATGGTACACGATGGATGAGTTGGAGGCAGCCCACGACCTTTCGGAGAAGCGAGTCCTCACAATCATCGGCCAGCACAAGATTCCCACGCAGATGGTCGGCCGGCTCCGGCTAGTCTCTAGAAAGGAATGGGACAAGGCCCGCAAGACCATCGGCAAGCTGGAGCGCTACTACATCTGCCGCCAAGACGCACTCAAATACTATCACATATCAAACAACACCTTTATAGACAAAACAAAAGGTCTTGACCTTGAATTTGTTAACTCCGGCCATTTTAAGTACTACAAAAAGAAAGACCTGGATGCTCTTTTCAAAGACAAGACCCCGAACATTCCCAAAGAAATCCGCCGCGACTATATGCGTGGCAAGGATGCTCTCAAGCATTATCACATCACGCAGCAGACCTTCCTGGATTACACCAAGGCTGCTCAGGTCACCAAAGTAAAGACGGAGGGTCGCTTCGTCTGGTACAAAAAGTCCGAACTCGACAGATTATTTAAAAAACCATAGCCTATGTCAGCACCAAAAGTAACACTCCGAAAGAGACTACTCCCAAGCGGCAAGGTGACGCTCTATTTGGACTTCTACCCTGCCGTCCGTAACCCCAAGACCCTCAAACTGACCCGGAGGGAATACCTGGGCATCTACCTCATCAAGAGCCCTCGTACCCTTCAAGACCGTGAAGAGAATGCCAAGAAGTTGCGAATCGCCGATGGCATCCGTTCCCAGCGGGAGATTTCCATCCTCAACGAGCAATATGGTTTCGTAGATAAGGCCACTGCGAAGATGGATTTCCTGAAGTGGTATCGCACCCAGCTGGAGCACAACAACAAGAACTGGGCTTTCGCCTACAACTACTTCTACGAATATGTCCATGGCCAGTGCACAATGGCCGACATAACAATCGAACTCTGCAAGGGCTTCCGTCAGTATCTTTTGGACGCCACCATGCTCACGCACGAGGGGAAGAAACTCAGCCAGAACTCTGCTTCCGGCTACTATTCTACCTTCCGGGCGCTGCTCAACATAGCCTACCGTGACCATCTCATCAACGAGAACGTCAACGATTACCTGGAATCCATTCCTGACGTGGAGACACGACGTGAATACCTCACCCTTGAGGAGCTCCAGAAGCTGGCCGACACCCCTTGCAAGATTCCGGTACTTAAAGCGGCATCATTGTTCAGCTGTCTTACCGGATTACGAATCAGCGACATCCTTGCACTCAGGTGGGAGAATATTGAGAGCTACCCCGACGGCGGCGCCTGCCTCCGTCTCAAAACCGAGAAAACCGAGACGGAAACGACCCTTCCCATATCCGCAGAGGCGCTGGAGCTTTGCGGCCAACGCACAAAAGGAATCGTCTTCAAGGGGCTTACCCGCCAGATGACCCAGCACCACATGCAGGTCTGGCTCAAAGATGCCGGCATTACCAAACACATCACCTTCCACTGTTTCCGTCATACAAACGCTACCCTTCTCCTGGACCAAGGCACGGACATCTACACTGTCTCCAAGATGCTCACGCATCGCAACGTTTCCACCACCCAGATCTACACCGAGGTAATGGACCAAAAGAAACGAAAAGCTGCCGAGAGTATCACTATCAGGAGAAAATAGCACCATGATACCAAGACACGCCATTTTTTTGGACAGTCAGGATGTAGAGAACTATATAACCAACGGCAAACTCAATCACCTTTACGAGCTACTCGTGAGCATAGGTGAGCTTATCGGCCAGGCCGAGAAAGACATCCTGCGCGACATAATGGAAGAAAAGCTCTCATTGGAGTCGGGAATTCCGCCTGACTCAGATTCTTCCGGTCAACGCCACCGCACCCAGAAGGCAACCACGGAGATCCTCAACCAGCTTCTGCGCAAAGCCGGTATGGGCGCTGATGGCCGAGACTACAACCTCACAGACGCAGCCGCCATCATCCACTACTTGAGTGGCTACTCTTACAACACAATCCGGCACTACCTTTCCAGCGGGGAGTTAAGCCGGGCGCAATCAGATGAGATCCAGGAGGCCTGTTCCTTGCTGGAGCGGCTAAACATCGAATTAACAATTAGATAAACGAACTAAAATAAAGTAGTAACCCCGGCAGCAAGGGGTTGCTCGACCCCTTCCACCTTTCGTTTTTGTTCACCTTTGCCCTGCCGGCGAGGTGAACATTTTTTATACCC
>Ga0265301_10000472_pt1 | contig 59737 bp, 40 predicted proteins | sample AusTroGonzalo_MG_2_FD_193488 | JGI IMG/M metagenome (GOLD analysis project Ga0265301, IMG submission 193488) | Bovine rumen microbial communities from tropical cattle in Woodstock, Queensland, Australia - Gonzalo_04 | ecosystem: Host-associated > Mammals > Digestive system > Stomach > Rumen ... | reverse complement strand
AACAAATCCAACGCGACGTATACGAGCTTTTCGGCAACTTTTACCAATAGCACTGAATAGTTTTTGATGAAGATGATGAAAATTATGCGTTTTCTGATGGCGCTGGGGGCAGGGGTGATCCTGGCCGGTTGCGCCCGGGAACCGTCCGTACTGGCGGAAGCCGGGAAGGGCGGGGCGCCGGAGACCGTGAGCTTCACGGTCGGGCTGCGCCACGCCTTGACCAAGGCGGCCGGTTCCGCATCCACGGAACTGGACGATGCCTCCGGCAGTTTCCAGCTCTACGTGGCCGCGTTCGACAAGACCGACGGCTCCCTGGCCGCCGCCTCGCGGATCGGCGGCGACGGCTATGCCCCCGTGGCGGCGCTGGAAGGCGGCAAGGCGAGCGACATCACCCTGTCCCTGCCGTCCAAGCGGGAATACAAAGTCATCTTCTTCGCACAGCGCACCGACGCCTACGACGTCCGTTTCGCGGACGGCGGCGTGGCGTCCTTCTCCTTCAAGGACGGCCTGCAGGCCAACGACGCTTCCCTCGACGCCTTCTGGGCGTCGGTGGACGTGAGCGCCGCGAGCCTCAGCTATGAGATCACCCTCATCCGTCCGTTCGCGCAGCTGAACGTCCTCGTCCCGGCGGGCAACGTCCCCGCCGGGCAGATGACGTTCCGCTCCACCCTGACCGTGCTGGCGCCGACGAGCTTCGACCTCTATGCAGGCGCCGCGAGCGGCGATGCCGCCCAGGTCACGTTCGCGGAGAGCGAAATCTCCGCCGCCCCCTTCGGGAAATATGCTTCCGCCCAGACGCCTTACCGCTGGGTGGGTATGAACTACGTCCTCGTGCCCGCATCGGGCCAGGTGCAGGTCCTGTCCTTCCGCGAAGCCGGGATGGAGAAGGCCATCGCTCCCGGTTCCGTGCCGGTCAAGGTCAACGGCCGCACCAACCTGGTGGGCAACCTCTACGGCAGCGGCCTCGACCTCGCTTTCTCCGTCCTGATCGACGGGGGATTCGACGGGGATGCCGCCCCGAACCCGATCCTGGAGCGCCCGGGGATCGGATGCTTCCTTGCGGGCGCGGAGCGCGCGTATGTCGCCGGCACGGACCAGTTCGTCCGGGAATACGACGGCAACGCCCTCACCTTCGTCCTGGTGGATCCCGAGACGGAGGAGCAGCTGGTCATCTCCGGCTACTCCGACACGATGCGCAAGGACGACGCGGTCAATATGACCGTCCGATGGACGAAGGGAACTTCCACGCTGCTGGAACGCAGCAGCCTGATGTATGTCCTCAAGGATGAAGGCGGCCAGGTCTGGATCGCTGACAAGGAGGGCAACGGATTCATTATCAAGAAATAGCGTGCCATGAAGAAAAAGATCCTGATTTCCCTCGTCCTGCTGCTGACGGCCCTGAGCCTGTCGGCCGTTCCGGCCCGTCCGGGCCGTGGCCGCTACACGCAGCCGGACGGCAGCACCATTCTTCTGGCCCGCCACGGCGACGAGTGGGGCCACTGGCTCACGGACGAGCAGGGCCGCACGGTCGCCAAGGGCGCCGACGGATACTACCGTCCCGTCCCCGAGGCCCAGGCGCAGTCGATGCGGCGCCGGGCGGCGGCGCGCCGCACGGAAGCGCGCAGACGCCAGCTGCACCGCGCCGACGGACACATCGCCATCGGACAGAAACGTTTCCTGGTGGTACTGGTGCAGTTCCCCGACCGCGCTTTCGAGACTGCGGACGCACGGGCCGCCTTCAGCAATTTGATGAACGAGTCGGCCTATTCCAGCAATGGTTCTTACGGCTCCGCACGGGATTATTATTACGATAACTCCTGTGGCGTCTTCGAGCCGGACTTCGATGTCTATGGCCCTGTGACCGTGTCCCAAGAGATGGCCTATTACGGTGGTAACGACTCGAACGGCTATGATAAGCATCCGGAGGAGGCCGTCTATGAGGCCTGCCGGTTGCTGGACGCCGAGGTCGATTTCTCCCGTTACGACAACGACAACGACGGCCAGGTGGACCTGGTGTTCATGTACTATGCCGGCTATGGCGAAGCGGACGGCGGCGACGAAGACACCATCTGGCCGCATCAGTGGGGCCTCTCCCAAGCCGGAATTTCCCTCGCCCTAGACGGCAAGACCGTGGATTCCTATGCCTGCTCCAACGAACTGATCGGCACGGGTTCCAAGAGCGGCCGTATGGTCGGCATCGGTACGGCCTGTCACGAATTCGGCCACGCGTTGGGGCTGCCGGACTTCTATGACACGGATTACGACACGAACGGCATCGCCGGTGGCCTGGTCGAATTCTCGCTGATGGATGCCGGCTCCTACAACAATGATGGCTACTGCCCGCCGTATCTCAATATGATGGAACGGATCCTCCTGGGCTGGTTCAACGAAGACGATATGCTGGAATTCCCCAGTTCCGGAAATTATACGTTGGCCCCCATTCAGGAGAACAAGGCCTACAAGACCCCGACCGACCAGGACGGCGAGTATTTCATCTATGAATGCCGCGGCAATGAGGGCTGGGATGCCTCCCTTACGGCTCACGGCCTGCTGGTCTATCACGTGGACAAGTCCTCCCGCAAGGTCCGGACCCAGGATTATGGCCAGATCCCGGCTGCCGAGCTCTGGTCGAAATGGACGGAGACCAACTGCATCAATGAGAATGGCAGCCACCCCTGCTTTTATGTCGTGTCCGCCGTGGACCAGGCCAACCTCGCATACGGATTCCGCTATGTTGCGGACTACGGGTGTTCCTATTTCGACCCGGACTATGAAGGGCTGGCCGCCAACATCCCGTTCCCGGGAGCCGGGAACGTGACGACTTTTACCGCGAAGAGCTGGAACGGCGTGGACGCCGACATCTCGCTGAGCGGGATCACCTATTCCGGCGGGAAGGCGTCGTTCACCGTGACGATGCCGACCGTCGCGGGCAATTTGAAATACTATACGGTCAAGAATCCCGGCAAGGGCGTTTACGCAGCCGGGACCGCTTTCGCCCTGGAGCTGAACGAGGTGGCGGACCGCCCCTACAGCAGCGTGGAGTGGCGCCTGGACGGCGCGAAAGTGACGGGCCCGACGGTGACGCTCACCGCCGGCTCGCACACCGTCGAGGCGGTCATCTCCCTGCAGGACGGCAAGCGGCAGACCGCAACCCTGGAATTGAAAGTTAACTAAATCGCTATACTTAAATGAAGAGATTCTTTTTATACCTGCTTGGTGCCGTGGCGGTACTTGCATTGGCCTCCTGTGCCAAGGAACCGGAGGAACTGCGCGACCCTGCACGGGGTGGCCAGCCGGTCCCGGTGACTTTCTCCCTGAATCTGGGAAATGCGATGACCAAGGCCGCTCCCGAGAGCTCGGCCTTTGACGACGCGGCCGGAGAGTTCCAACTGTATGTCGCAGCCTTCTCCAAGAGCTCCGGCACCCTGATGGCCTCTTCGCGGGTCGGCGGCGCTAACTACCAGCCCGTGGCCGAAATCTCCGCCAAGGGCGCCAGCGTGACCCTGACGCTGTCGAGAAACCAGGAATATCGCGTGGTCTTCTTCGCGATGCACGCCGACGCCTATGACGTGCAGTTCGGCGACAACAACCTGGCCAAGTTCTCCTTCAAGCGCAACCTGAAGGCCAACGACGCTTCGCTGGACGCTTTCTACGCGGCTGTCGACGTGACCTCGGCCTCGACGAACTATGACGTGTCGATGAAGCGTCCGTTCGCGCAGGTCAACGTCCTGGCCACGAACGCCGACGTGCCGCAGAACCAGAAGACCTTCAGCTCCTCGATGAGCGTGGTGGCGCCGGTCAGCTTCGACCTGTTCTCCGGCGCGGCCGTCAGCGGGGAGGAGGAGATCGTCTTCGCCGCCAACGCCATCGACGTCAAGGCGGTCGGCAAATACAAGGACACGCACACCTGGATCGGGATGAACTACGTCCTCGTGCCGGCCAGCGGCAACGTGACTATCTACGCATTCAATGAATCCGGGATGGTGGAAGCCATCAAGATCGGCAAGGTGCCGGTCAAGGTCAACGGGCGCACCAACCTGGTGGGTGATATCTACAGCCTGTCCGAGTACCACTTCAACCTGGGCATCGATCCCGTCTTCGGCGACGATACCGAGCTGGGCGGCGGCACCGGCACCCAGGGCGAGGAGACCGTGATCACGCTGGCCGACGGCAATACCTATACGACCGAATCTCCGCTGACCCTGAACGCGGCGCAGACCGTCTCGGTGCTGGTCAACGGCGACGACTTCGCCACGGTCGAGGCGGGCGCAGGCGGCGCCAAGGTCACGGCCGTGTCCAGCAACAGCGCCGTCGCCACGGCGGAGGTCAAGGACGGCGCCGTCCTGATCACCCCGAAGGCCAACGGTACGGCCACGGTGACCATCTCCACGCCGGCCTACACCAAGACGGACTATGCCGCCCAGACCTTCGAGATCCCCGTCAAGGTCGAGGGCATGGGCGTCCCGCCGGCACCCACGGGCGACACGATCATCTTCGCCGACCTGAACCTGGAGAACGGCACGCAGTACAAGGATCCGTTCACGCAGGGCAAGATGTCCGTGCAGTTCGGCTCCGGCACCAACGACGGCAAATACTATACGACCGGCGCCGGCATGCGCATCTACGGCGACGGCTGGGTGACGGTCTCTTCCGAGCAGACGATCGTCAAGATCGAATATACCTTCGACACGACCGAGCAGAAGGACGGCGACGTGACCAAGACCTTCATCCCGGACGATGCCACCTTCGGCAGCGTGGACAGCGGCTCCTATGACCTCGCCACGCAGACCTGGACCGGTTCGGCCAAGTCCGTGAAGCTGACCCGCGCCACGGGCACCGGCCACTGGCGCCTGCAGAAGGTCGTCGTGTCCTACGACGGCAGCGGCGGCGGTACGCCGCCCCAGCCGGTCACGGCGACGCTGAACGTCTCCCCGGCTTCCCTGAACCTCACGGTCGGGCAGAACGCCACGCTCTCCGCGACGACCAATTCCAGCGCCAAGCCGGCCTTCCAGTCGGACAACACCGCCGTCGCGACGGTGGATGCCAACGGCAAGGTGACGGCGCTTGCCGCCGGCACGGCCACGATCACCGTGTCCGTCGCCGCGGTCGAGGGCGCCTTCACGGCCGCTTCCAAGACCGTTCCGGTGACGGTCACCGCCGGTGGCGGCGGAACGGGTGAGGGGACCAAGGCGAGCCTGACCAACGCCGAGATCCGGACGGCTACCGTGGATGCCGAGGTCACGAGTGATAACCCTTCCTACCGGGACGCCACCATCACCAGCGCCTCCGGCACCTGGACGGGCAACATCGCCAAGCACAAGGACGGCCTCAAATACCTGCAGCTCCGCAACAAGAAGGGCGCTTACGTCACTTCTCCGCTCTTCACTTCCGCCATCAGCAAGGTGGAGGTGACGATGACCAACGAGGCTGACGTGACGCTCGCCGACCGTACGCTGCACGCCGTCCCGCCCACGACGACGCTCCCGACCGGGCAGTCGAACGGCAAGGATATCGTCTATTCCGCCACGGAATGGGCCAACGAGTACGGCTGCGTCCGTACCGGCGCTGAGAAGGGCGCCACGGTGACGATCGAGTTTGCTGAAGGCAGCGATGTCAAGCAGTTCATGCTGATCGTCGAAGGCGGCGCGACCTACATCGACCACATCGACGTCTATTACTGAACTTCCGGGACCGGGGGCAATGAGCCGACGGTCACGACGGGAGCGGCCAGCTCCGTGACCAGCGCCAGTGCAACCCTCTCCGGCAGCTATCGGAACATGACGGATGTGCGGGACTACGGCTTCTACTGGGGCACGTCGTCCGCGGCGCTCACGAACCAGACGCACCTGAACAGTTCCGCCAATGGCGCGGCCACTTTCTCGTCGCCCATCGCGAGCCTGGAGGCCTCCACGGCCTATTACTACCAGGCCTACGTGCAGGTGCTCGAAGGCGGCCAGCTGAAAGAATACAAGGGCTCCGTCAAGTCCTTCTCCACGGCCGCGTCCGCGGGGCAGGGGGGCTACCGCCCCTATCTGTCCGGCTACGAGATCCCGGCCATCGCCCTGAAGGCCGGCACCACCTACGGCAGCGGCAGCGAGAAATCGGGCTGCGGCTACAAGTGGTACAACCACGAGACCTCCAACGCCAACCAGATGGTGGCCACGCACACGTATCAGTACAACGGCAAGGTCTACCGCAACTACACCTGCCTGGTGGACAAGACCAGGAAGGCGCCGCTCTGGAGCGCCTTCGTGATGCACCAGACGGCCTATCCGGACAACGGCGTGGGCCGGACCGGCAGCTGGACCGACGACCCGGCCGTCCCTTCCGGATGGCAGCAGAGCGGCGTGGACCAGCCGTACAGCCGCGGCCACTTCGTGGCGTCCAACTACCGCCAGGCCAACGGCGACGCCAACAAGGCGACCTTCTACCACACCAACCAGGCCCCGCAGTACCAGACTTCGTTCAACGACGGCGTCTGGAACAGCCTGGAGAACGCCGTCAAGAGCAACGCCCCTTCCGGGCGGGATACGCTCTACGTGGTGGTGGGCGTCCTGTACGAGACCTCGCAGACCAGCAGCGGCGTGCCCATCCCGAGCCATTTCTACAAGCTCCTGATGAAGTGCTCCTTCGGCACGGACGGGACGATGACGGCCGCGAAGGGCGTCGCCTACCTGTTCACCAACGAGGCGCACAGCGGCGACAAGTACACCGACGCCAAGTTCCGCACCACGATCGACGCGATCGAGGAGCGGTCCGGCTTCGACTTCTTCGCGAACATACCGCCTGACTTGCAGAATGCGGCGGAGCAGCAGAGTGCTGCGCTATGGTAGATAGAAAAAAGGCCTGCAGGATTTCTGCAGGCCTTTTTCGTTAAGCGATCTGGGGCTTTCCGTTGTCTTTCTTCTTCTCCCGGTTGAGGAAGCGCTCGGGCATCTTGCCCTCCTGGAGCTCCTCCCATTGCATCCGGTTGCGGAAGATGTCGATGGCCGTGAAGATGGCGGCGCGCATCGAGCGGGGATCCGCCTCGTCGCGGCCGGCCATCTCGAAGGCCGTGCCGTGGTCGGGCGAGGTGCGCACCATCGGCAGGCCGGCGGTGAAGTTGACGCCGTCCTCGAAGGAGAGGGCCTTGAAGGGCGCGAGTCCCTGGTCGTGGTACATCGCGAGCGTGGCGTCGAAGTCCTCGAAATGGTTGAGGCCGAAGAAGCCGTCGGGGGAGAAGGGACCGAAGGCGAGGATGCCCTCGTCGGTGGCCTTCTTGATGGCGGGGATGATGATGTCCTGCTCCTCGGTGCCGAGCAGGCCGCCGTCGCCGCTGTGCGGGTTGAGGCTGAGCACGGCGATGCGCGGCTGGTCCACGACGAAGTCCCGCTTGAGGGAGTCGTTGATGAGGCGCAGCTTGCTCAGGATACGCTCTTCGGTGATCTGCTTGGCCACGTCCTTGAGGGGAATGTGTCCCGTGACGACGGCCAGGCGCAGGCGGTGGCTGACCATGAACATCAGCGAATCCGGGGCGCCGAAGGCGTTCTGGATGTATTCGGTGTGGCCCGGGAAGCCGAACCCTTCGAGCGACATCGCCTTCTTGTTGATCGGGCCCGTGACCAGGACGTCGATCAGGCCCTGCTTGAGCTCCGCGACGGCCTTCTCCAGCGAAGCGATCGCGCCGCTGGCCGACTCGGCCGTGGCCTGGCCCGGCTCGGCGTAGGCGCTCTCCGGCAGGCAGTTGACGATGTTGATGCGCTTGGCGTGCGCCTCGGAGGCGCTGGCGATGGCGTTGGTGTCCATCTGTTCCACCTCGGGAATGGTCTTGCGGTAGAAGCTGAAGAGCTTGGAGGAGCCGTAGATGACGGGGGTGAACTGCTCGAGGATCCGCGGATCGGCGAGGGCCTTGATGATGACCTCGTAGCCGATGCCGTTGGAGTCGCCCTGGGTGATGCCCACGATGATTTTGCCGTTTTGCATATCTTAAAGCGTTGTTTCGATTCTTTCGTATTCTTCGTCGGGCGGCAGGCCGGGGAGGGAGTAGGCCGCGACGGCGAGGCGGTCGCAGCGCTCGTTCTCGGGATGGCCGGCGTGGCCCTTGATCCAGTGGAATTGCAGCTGGAACCGGCCTGCGAGGGCGTCGAACTGCGCCCAGAGGTCCTGGTTCTTCTTGCGCTTCCAGCCTTCGGTCACGGTCTTGACGACGTAGGTGGAGTCGCTGAAGACGTGGACCTCGGCACCCTGCCAGCGGATGGCTTCCAGCCCGCGGATGACCGCGAGGAGTTCCATCCGGTTGTTGGTGGTGCGGCGGTAGCCCCCGGACAGCTCCTTGGCCGCTTCGCCGCAGCGGAGCACGACCCCGTAGCCGCCGGGGCCGGGGTTGCCGCTGGCCGCGCCGTCGGTGTAGAGGTATATGGGGGGTCGGTTGGTCGCCATCAGGTTTCGTCCTTGCAGGTGAGTGCAAAAATAGCTATTTTTGTGGAGTATTAGAAGTACCACCGCTTATGAATTTCGCAAGGACCCTGATCATTACCGGCGGAGCCGGCTTCATCGGGAGCCACGTCGTCCGGCTGTTCGTGAACAAATATCCGGACTATAAGATCATTAACCTGGACAAACTGACCTACGCCGGCAACCTGGCGAACCTGAAAGACATCGAGGACAAGCCCAACTACCGCTTCGTGCGGATGGATATCTGCGACTTCGCGGGCGTGCTGCAGCTGATGCAGGAGGAACGCGTGGACGGCATCATCCACCTGGCGGCGGAGTCCCACGTGGACCGCTCCATCAAGGATCCGTTCACCTTCGCGCAGACCAACGTGATGGGCACGCTGAGCCTGCTGCAGGCCGCGAAGCTCTACTGGGAGTCCCTCCCGGAGAAGTTCGAAGGCAAGCGTTTCTACCACATCAGCACGGACGAGGTCTACGGCGCGCTCAAGATGGACGGCACGCTCTTCACCGAGGAGACGAAATACCAGCCGCACAGCCCGTACAGCGCCGCCAAGGCCAGTTCGGACCACTTCGTGCGCGCTTTCCACGATACCTACGGCCTGCCCGCCATCGTGACCAATTGCTCCAACAACTACGGTCCCTACCAGTTCCCGGAGAAGCTCATTCCCTTGTTCATCAACAATATCCGCCACCGCAAGCCGCTGCCGGTCTACGGCAAGGGCGAGAACGTGCGCGACTGGCTGTACGTGGAGGACCACGCCCGCGCCATCGACACGATCTTCCATCGCGGCAAGATTGCGGAGACCTACAACATCGGCGGCTTCAACGAGTGGAAGAACATCGACATCGTCAAGGTGCTGATCCGGACCACCGACCGCCTGCTCGGCCGTGCCGAGGGCGAGGACCTGGACCTCATCACCTATGTGACCGACCGCGCCGGACACGACCTTCGCTACGCGATCGACTCCACCAAGCTCCAGAAGGAGCTGGGCTGGGAGCCGAGCCTGCAGTTCGAGGAGGGGATCGAGAAGACGGTCCGCTGGTACCTGGACAACCAGGCCTGGCTGGACAACGTCACCTCCGGCGACTACCAGAAGTACTACGAACAGATGTACGCGGGCCGATGAAGCGTTTCCTTTTCATCCTGGCGGCGCTCGTCCTCCTTTCCGGGCCGCAGGCCCGTGCGCAGTATGCCGTGCGCACGGATTCTTCCGCCGTCCGCACGTCCGCGTTCCGCGGCAGCGACCTGATCGCGTCCGGCGCGCTGATCGCCGTCGGCGTGGGGATCCACTGCTTCGCGCACGAATCCATCGACGTCCCGGTCAACCGCTGGTTCCAGGACTGGCGGGGCGGCCGTCCCGAACTGGACTTCGACAACTATATCCGCCATATCCCCATCTTGATGGACCTGGGCCTCGGCCTGGTCGGCGCGCAGGCGGAGCACGGCGCCCTGGACCGCTTCATCGAGGCCTCGGTCGGCGCGCTCGCGCTGGGCGTCATTTCCGGAGGGTTCAAGGAACTGGTCCATTCCCCGCGTCCCAACGCGTGGGATGCCAAATCCTTCCCGTCGGGCCATACCGACTGGGCGTTCCTCGGGGCGGAGCTGGTCCGGATGGAATACGGATGGGACTGGGGCATCCCGGCCTATCTGGTCGCCACGACCGTCGCCGTGATGCGCAACTACAACAACTGGCACTGGCTGAGCGACGTCATCTTCGGCGCCGGCGTCGGGCTCCTCTCGGCGCAGATCGGGCGCTGGCTGCTGGAGCCGACCAAACGCCTCTTCCACATCCCGACCTATTCCTGGGGGAGCGGCCGCCGGGACGTCCAGGCGGTACTCGCTCCGCGCGTGGATCCGTTCAGCGGCTCCTTCTGCGCCGGTCTGGCCTTGAATTTTTAACGTCGGTAAACATTTTTTTTCGTAAAAACGGATTTTTGGCTACATTTGTAAAATATACGGCCAAATTTACGACCTGATTTTATGCTGGGCATCGGAAAGAATCTTGATAAGTATAGCTCCCAGTTCCTTGGGAAAGGACGCGTCCTCGGGATGGATTTGCTCCTCTCGCTGCTGGTTTCTGTTACCATAGCCGTGATTTCGTTCTTCCTGGAGGTCGAAATCGTGGCGGAGCGTCGCTTCGACCTGTTTTGGGGCCTGTCCTCCGTGGCCGGCTCCACCCTGATGTTCTGGCTTCTCAAGACCTACGTCATCATCATCCGGCATTTCTCCTTCAAGGATACGATGCTCTTCTTCGTGGCGTCGATCGGCAAGGTCGCCGTGATGTCGCTGGTGATGCTTTCCGCAGGCTATTTCTTCAACAACGGCGTCGTCACGATGCTGCTGCTGGACGGGTCGTTCACCGTGCTGGTCCTCTGCGCCGTCCGCCTGGCGATGGTGTATGTCTATGACGCCTACAAGGCGAAGGTCCGTGACCTGCAGCGGCGCTCCCGCGTGCTGGTCTACGGCATCAACGACAAGGCCGTGGCCACGGCCACGCGCCTGCGCGGCTCCCGCCGCTACGAGGTCGTCGGCCTCATCTCCACGGACAACAGCATCGTCCATACGCTGATCGCGGACCAGATGGTCTTCCATTTCGCGGACCGGAACAATTTCGAGGAAGGGGTGCGCAACCTCTCCCTGCGCGGCGTCATCTTCACCGACGAGAACGACGTGGTCCGCGAGCAGAACGACCTCGTGCGCTTCTGCTCCGAGCTGGGCGTCAAGGTGCTGATCGCCCCGGCCGTGGATGAGGTGACGGGCACCCCGACGGAGCATTTCCACATCCGCTCGATCCGCATCGAGGACCTGCTGGGCCGCGAGGAGATCAAGATATCGATGGACGCCATCCGGGCGAACTTCAAGGACAAGGTGGTCCTGGTGACCGGCTGCGCCGGCTCCATCGGCTCCGAGCTCTGCCGCCAGCTGGCCGGCTTCGGCATCTGCAAGCTCGTGCTCTTCGACAACGCCGAGACCCCGATGCACAACCTCCGCCTCGAGCTGGAGGAGCGTTTCCCCAAGCTGAATTTCGTGCCGATCATCGGCGACGTCCGGCAGTCCCCGCGCCTGGACTTCGCGTTCCGCACGCACAAACCGGACGTGGTCTTCCACGCCGCGGCCTATAAGCACGTCCCCCTGATGGAGGAGAATCCCTGCGAGGCGGTGCTCGTCAACGTGGACGGCACGCGCAACGTCGCGGACAAATGTATCCAGTACGGCGTGGAGAAGATGGTGATGATCTCCACCGACAAGGCCGTCAACCCGACCAATGTGATGGGCTGCACCAAGCGTCTGGCGGAGATCTACGTCCAGAGCCTGGGCAAGGCCATCGAGTCCGGCCGGGTACAGGGCCGCACGAAGTTCGTGACCACGCGCTTCGGCAACGTGCTGGGCTCCAACGGCTCCGTGATCCCGCGTTTCCGCGAGCAGATCGAGCACGGCGGACCGATCACGGTCACCGACAAGAACATCACCCGTTATTTCATGACGATTCCCGAAGCCTGCCGGCTCGTGATGGAGGCGGCCACGCTTCCGACCGAGAACCGCATCTGCGTCTTCGATATGGGCAAGCCTGTCAAGATCGACACGCTGGCGCGCCGGATGATCGAGCTCGCCGGACTCGTGCCGGATCAGGATATCGAAATCATCTATACCGGCCTGCGTCCGGGCGAGAAGCTCTATGAGGAGGTGCTCTCCACCAAGGAGAATACCGACGAGACCTCGCACGACCGCATCCGCATCGCCCGCGTGCGCGAGTACGACTACGCCGACGCGGTCAAGGCCGCGGACGAGCTGACCGCGCTCAGCCACGAAGTGCGCATCCCGGAGACGGTGAAGCTGATGAAGGAGATTGTCCCGGAGTACATCTCCAACAACTCCCGCTTCGAGATTTACGACAAGAAATAACCATTCTCCCGCTATATGAAAGTCCTGGTCACCGGGGCCGCCGGCTTCATCGGCTTCCACCTCGTGCAGCGTCTGCTCGAAAGGGGAGACGAAGTCGTGGGCATCGACAATCTCTGTGATTATTATCCCGTCGTGCTGAAAGAGGCGCGGCTGGCGCAAGTTCGCGGTGACCGTTTCCGTTTCATCCGGATGGATCTCGCCGACCGCGAGGCGCTCCCGGCGCTGTTCGCGGCGGAGCGTTTCGACGGCGTCGTCAACCTGGCCGCCCAGGCCGGCGTGCGCTATTCGATCGAGAATCCCTGGGCCTATGTGGAGAGCAACCTCGTGGGCTTCGTCAACGTGCTGGAATGCTGCCGCCACTATCCTGTGCAGCACCTGGTGTATGCCAGCTCCAGCAGCGTGTACGGCGGCAACGAGAAGACGCCGTTCAGCGAGGAGGACCGGGTGGACCATCCGGTGAGCCTGTATGCGGCCACCAAGAAGTCCGACGAGCTGATGGCCGACTGCTATTCCCACCTCTACGGGATCCCGGCCACGGGCCTGCGTTTCTTCACGGTCTACGGCCCCTGGGGCCGGCCGGACATGTCCCCGATGCTGTTCGCTTCCGCCATCGTCGGCGGCAAGCCGGTCAAGGTCTTCAACCACGGCGATATGATGCGCGACTTCACCTATATCGACGACATCGTCGAGGGGGTGGTGCGCGTGCTGGACAAGGCCCCCGCGGGCCATACGGTCTACAACATCGGCTGCAGCCAGCCGGTGCGGCTGATGGATTTCATCGCGGAACTGGAGGGCGCCCTCGGCCGGGAGGCCGGGAAAATCATGCTTCCGATGCAGCCGGGCGACGTCTACCGGACGTACGCCGACACGTCCAAGCTGGAGCGGGAGCTGGGCTACAAGCCCGGCGTGACGCTCCACGAGGGCATCGGACGCTTCGTCGAATGGTATCTTTCTGACCTGAACCCGCTCCGCTAGCGGCGGCGTGCGGGTCTTTTCCCATTATACAGGAATTCCATCGCCTGCCGGAAGATCCACTCCCGGTCGGCGGCCCTGAGCACCGTCTCCACCGGCACGCCGAGGCAGACGGCCTTGTAGGTATCCGCCTGCCGGGTGACGGCGGCGGCGTAGGGGACGCCCGGGTAGCGGAGCCAGACCCGGGCGCCGTCGCCCGCCGGCTTGAACCCGTCGGGGCGCTCGACGCTGTAGACGTGCTCGTTGAGGTTGGCGCTGAAGGGCATATCGGCGAGGCAGCCGGTGTTGGTGCCGAAGGGGTTGGCGAGGGTGTAGCCGAAGATTTCCGCGGCGAAGGCCGCGGCCTCCTCGTCATTGTCGGAGGCGATGTTGGCGCCGCTCACCAGGAAGTTGGTGCCCTGCTGCGCGGCCGTGCGGATGGCGTCCGCCAGGGCCTTCGGGAACACGGGATAGCGCTCTTCCTTGCCGCTGGCGCCCACGGGCGTGCGCGCCTGCTTGCCGCAGATCAGGTCCACCACGTAGGCGGGCGTGTCGTTCACGATGAACGCGTCGCGCGACATCGAGAAGAACGGGTAGCCGAGTCGCAGCAGGGTCTGTCCGTGGACGAAGGGGTAGTCGAAGGTGTTGCCGGCGACGATCTGCCCGGCGTGGTCGTCGAAGGACGCGCCGAAGCCCGGGTTGTCGTTGTCGACATAGAGCGCGGAGCGGCGGAACTCATAGTTCTCGCCGATGTAGCCGATGTCGTAGAGGTAAGGGACGCCCGTGTCCAGCCGGCTCTCGAAGCCGGCGTAGCCCGGGCTCTCCACCCACGCCGGGGCGGAGACGCGGTCGAAGTTGTTGACGATCAGCACCGGGGCCTTCTGGCTGCCGCGCGGGATGCCGACCGAGAGGATCTCGGACGGGAAGCTCTTGCCGCCGGCGTTGAAGGCGACCACCTTGTAGCTGTAGATGTGGCCCGGTTCGATGTCGAGCGTGAGGGTGGAGGAGCCGCACTCGACGCCGTCGTCGAAGGCGCCGTCGTCGATGCGGGTATAGACGATGTAGCCGTCAGGGTCGGCCGTGGGCTCCTTGGGGTCGGGGGTCGGCTCCCAGTCCAGGCGCACGCGGCCGCTGCTCTCGAAGCGGGCCGCGAAAGCCTTCGGCGGCAGCGGCTGCACCACGTACGGCGAGCCGTAGAATTCGCTCAGGGTCTTGAGGATGCCTTTGTAGACGGCCCGGCAGGCCGTGAAGCGGAAGGCCGGGTCGAGGCCGTATTTCATATCGGCGAAGTTCTGGTGGCTCAGCAGCTCCAGGATCATCGCGGGGACGCCCGAGGTGCGGGGCTCGCTGTAGCTGCGGTCCCAGAGGCCGCGGCGGGACCATTTCGGGTCGAAGTCGAGCCGCAGGTCCTGGACGACCTGGGTCTGGACGTAGTCGCAGAGCACGCGGCTGATGACGCGGTCGCGTCCGTCGGTGAATTCCCGCTTGCCGTCGTTGCGGAGCGTGTAGATGGCCAGCGTGCCGACGATGCTGTCGTTGGGCGTCACGCCCGCGTCGGAGTGGAAGGCGAGCGCGAGGTCGATGGGGATGTCCTTCTCCTCGTGCATCATCGTGGTCCACGCGCCGCGCGCGGCGTAGTCGCAGGTGTAGTCGGTCTCCCAGGCGCGCGTGAGCGTGCTGTCGGCGCCGGCCCACTGCATCCAGTAGTGGGCGCCTTCGGCGGAGGCCGCCATCCCGGAGGTCTGGCCGCCGCGCTCCAGCTTGCCCATCCCGCCGCCGATCTTGACGGCGTCGGCGGTCACGACGAAGCCGGCACCGCCGCGGTTGTCCAGGACCACCTTGCCGTTGTTGCCTTCGCCGAATTCGAAGGTGCCGAGGTAGATCCAGGTGCCGCCGCCGCGCTTCTGGTCCACGGTGAACTCCGTCTGGCCGCCGAGGTGGTAGACGGTGTAGTGGGCTTCGCGGGTGCTGTTGGGGAGGGTCTTGTAGGAGATGTAGACGGCGTAGTTGCCGCGCTGTTCGATGTTGGGGGTCCAGGCCGCCGTGGCGGTGGCGGTGCTGCCGGCGCAGCGCGCCTGGCGCGCCGTCCCGGCCCGGAACGGGTGGTCGGAGAAGGTGTAGACGGGCTTGGTGTCGGCGAAGCCTTCGCCGGCGTCGGACCAGCTGCCCTGCTCGTGGTAGCGGCCCGCGCGGCGCATCAGCCCCTCGCGCGGCCCGCCGAAGGACGGGTCATTGTCCGTGATGATCTCACGCACCTGCGTGTCGCGCTCGCGCGGCGTCATCACGTAGGCGCCGGCGTTTTCGAGCATCGGGATCAGGAAGGGGAGGACATAGGTCTGCGTGTACATATCTTCCACCGTGCGGTGGATGCAGGCGCGCTGCCAGGTCCAGATGCTGTCGGCCTCGTCGAAGTAGCGGCCGTGGCTCTGCCAGAGGACGATGTAGCGGTCGTTGAGGCCCTTGAGGAAGCGGCGCGCGCCGACGCGCTCGATGAAGCGCGCCTGGATCTGGCGCGGGTCGGGGGAGCTGAAGGCGTATTTCGACGGCTTGCCGTCGTTGCCCAGGACGGGCGTCGCGAGCTCCTCCAGCTGGTAGCGGTTGGTGGTCAGCTTGCCGGGCTTGTAGCTGTTCCATCTCCATTCCTTCTCCAGCTGGTCGCGGAACCACTTGACGTCGGCTTCGTGCCAGGGGAAGTAGGAGAGGTTGTTGTTGAAGGTGATGTCGAGTTTGTCGCCCTTGACCTCCACCTTGCTGACCGACACGCGGTAGTCGACGGTGGTCCGGCGCAGCAGCCGGGCTGTGAGGGTGTCGCAGATGGGGCGCAGGTCGCGGATGCGGGGCGCCTGTGCGGCGGCGGGCAGGACGGCCAGGAAGGCCGTCAGGAGCGCCGTAAGGAGTGGGCGGGTCTGGCGGGACATTTGCTTTTGCGCATCTTGGAGATGTCGATGATGAAGGTCAGTATCGAGGCAAGGCAGATGGCGAGGCAGTCGGCGCCGAAGTCCCGGGGGTCCTGGCTCCGGTAGGAGAGGGAACCCTGGATGATTTCCGTGACGCCGGCGAAGATGCAGCCGATGGCGCAGATGCTGATCAGCGCGCCGAATGCCTTGAGGGGCGTGTCCGTGAGCCGGTCATAGGCCAGGTAGGCCAGGATCGGGAAGGGGAAGAACATCGCGAAGTGGACGATCTTGTCGACGGGGATGCCGAGGAAGGACTTCGGGACGTCCGGGAGCTTGATGAAATTGGCGAAGCAAAGGTAGGCCACGGCGCCGAGGTACAGGGCCATGGCTATGGAGAAGATGATGGATCTGGTATGGTTCTGTTTCATTTAGAGAGCCTGCATGTCGTGAAGTTTCCGATAGTATCCGCCCTGCGCGAGAAGGTTTTCGTGCGTGCCGCGCTCGACGATGCGGCCTTCGTGCATCACGACGATCTCGTCGGCGTGCTTGATGGTGCTGAGGCGGTGCGCGATGGCTATGGTGGTGCGTCCGGCCATCAGCTTTTCCAGGGCCTCCTGGACGCTGCGCTCGGACTCCGTGTCCAGCGAGGCCGTGGCCTCGTCGAGGATCAGGATGGGAGGATTCTTGAGAATGGCGCGCGCGATGCTGATGCGCTGGCGCTGGCCGCCGGAGAGTTTGACGCCGCGGTCGCCGATGTTACTGTCGTAGCCGCCCTCGCGCTCCATGATGAAGTCGTGGGCGCCGGCGATGCGCGCGGCCGCCTCGACTTCTTCGCGCGTGGCGTCGCGTTTGCCGAAGGCGATGTTGTTGAAGACCGTGTCGTTGAAGAGGATCGCGTCCTGGTTGACGTTGCCCATCAGGGCGCGCAGGTCCTTCAGCGCCACCTCGCGGATGTCGGTGCCGTCGATGGTGATGCGGCCCGCGTCCGGGTCGTAGAAGCGGGGGATGAGGTCCACGAGGGTGGACTTGCCCGCGCCGCTCGCGCCAACGATGGCGACCGTCTTGCCCTTCGGGATCTCGAGGTCGACGGCGTGCAGCACCTCGCGCCCGCTTTCGTAGCGGAAGGTGACGCCCTCGAAGCGGATGCTTTCGCGGAACGCCGCCAGCGGCTTGGGCTGTGCGGGCTCCTTGATGGGATTCTCCGCCCGGAGGATGACGTTGATGCGCTCCATCGAGGCGAGGCCCTTGGGGATGCCGTAGGCGGCCTTGGAGAGGTCCTTGATCGGCTGGATGACGCTGTAGAGGATGGCCATGTAGGACAGGAAGGTCGGGGCGTCGATGGTGGCGTGCTCGCCCAGGATCTGGGTGCCGCCGAACCACAGCACGATGGCGATCATCGCGGAGCCGAGGAACTCGCTGACCGGGTGGGCGCTCGCCTGGCGGACGGCCACCTGGTTGTTCTTGCGGCGCATGCTCTCGGTGACGCCTTCGAAGCGGCTTTCCATCTTGCGCTCGGCGCGGAAGGCCTTGACGACGCGCAGGCCGCCGAGGGTCTCGTCGACCTGGCTCATCGTGTCGCTCCAGAACTTCTGCGCTTCGGTCGAGGTGGCCTTGAGCTTGCGTCCGGTGAAGCTGATGATGCCGATCATAATCGGCGCGAAGACGATCACGAACAGCGTGAGCTGCCAGGACATCCGGAACAGGACGAAGAGGTAGATGACGATCAGGATGGGATTCTTGATCAGCATCTCGATGGTGCTGGTGATGTGCGTCTCCACTTCCTGGACGTCGCCGCTGATGCGGGCGATGATGTCGCCCTTGCGCTCCTGGCTGAAAAAGCCGAGCGGGAGGGCGAGGATCTTGCGGTAGATCTCCATCCGGAGGTCCTTGACGACGCCGGTGCGGATGGGGACCATCACGGCGGAAGCGCCGAAATAGCACGTCACCTTGATGAGCGTCACCGCGATGAAGAAGAGGCAGAGCAGCAACAGGATGCGGCTCTGGCCGTATTCTCCGATCCACTGGGAAACGTAGTAGTAGGCGTTGTTGGCGATCTCGTCGAAGGGCATCTTTTTGTGCCAGGGGATGAATTCATACGTCTCCTCCCCGACGTTGAACAGGATCTTCAGGATCGGGATCAACAGCGTGAACGAGAAGACATTGAAGACGCCCGACAGGATGTTGAGTACCACCGATCCGCCCAAGTAGCCTTTATAGGGAGCGACATAGCGCTTGAGTATCTGCCAGAATGCTTTCATATCAATCCTACAAAGATAGTAATAATCCAAAAACCGCACCACACTGCCCGCCGTCGCGGAAGAAAGCCGTCCGGACTAGAGTTGCGAGCGGAGCCAGGTGGCGATGAGGGTGATGCGACGGTCGAGGATGGCGTAGTCGAGGGTGGCGGGGGTGTCGGTGGTCTTGTTGGTGTGCTGGGTGATGCCGGAGGTGAACATCACGGCGGGGATGCCGGCTTCGAGGAACCAGCGCTGGTCGCAGACCCGGCGGTAGAAGAGGTCGGTGAAGGCCCGGCTGCCGTAGTAGTCGTAGTACAGGTCCAGCTCCGGGGCCTGGTTGGCGGATTCGAGGGCGGAACGGTAGGGGTCGGCGCCGAGGGCGATGAGGTAGTCCGGGCGGGTCTTGCGGATGGGGGCGAGGGAGGAGCCGAGCTGGTCGAGGTTGACCATCAGGACGGGGGGATAGAGCGCGCGGAAGCGCTCGAGGAAGGCGCTGGCGCCTGCCAGGTCGGCCTCGTGGCCGTCGAAGGCCACGAAGACGAGGCCGACTTCGCCGCGGCAGGCGGCGGGGAGCTCGCGCGCCAGCGCGAGGAGCGCCGCGACGCCGGAGGCGTTGGCGTCGGCGCCCGGATAGACACGCTCGCCGAGCGTGCCGAGGGCGTCGGCATACGCGCCGACGACGATGTAGCGGCGGAACCAGCCCGGGGTCACGGCCACGACGTTGTGGCCGGTCCGCCCCGCGGCGGTGAAGGACTGGACCGTGGTGCGCAGCCCGGCGTCGCGCAGCTGGCGCAGCAGGTACGTCGTACCGCGCTGCGCCCCGGCGCTGCCGAGCCCCCGTCCCGCGCAGAGCGAGTCGCAGAGGAAGCTGACCTCGGCGCGCAGGGTCGCCGCCCGCTCCGGGCCGGAGGCCGCGGCGGGCCGCCCCGCGGGCAGGGCCAGCAGGCAGATCGCAAGAATTTTGGGGAGGCGCTTCAATTCGGGTCCGATAATTGTTTATCTTTGCAAAGGTAATGAAAAAGTTTCTGCTCTCCATAGCCGTCATCCTCCTCGGAACGACTTTCGTGCACGCCCAATACGACAAAGATGTCTTTATGTGGCGGGGACGCCAGGCGCTCTCCGACGGCAAGTACGCCCTCGCGATCGAGAACTTCAACGTCCTCGCGCGCCTGGACACGACCGACTATTGGAGTTTCTTCTTCCGCGGCATCGCGAAATACAACCTCGGCGACCTCCGCGGCGCGCAGACGGACTTCGATACCTCCGTGCGCCTCAATCCCGTGTTTACCAACGGTTTCCATTACCGCGCGATCACGGAAAGCCGCTTCGGCGACTACGACGCCGCGTTCCGCGACTTCGACCGCGCCCTGGAGCTTCGCCCCGGACAGACCGGCGTCTACTTCTCGCGCGGCGTCGCCAACTTCCTCGCCCGCAAGTTCGAGGACGCCGTCGCCGACTTCGACTACTACATCCGCAAGGAGCCGAAGGATCCGTCGGCCTACCTGAACCGCGGCGCCTGCTACCTTTTCCAGGCCGACACGACCCGCGCGCTGGCGGACTACAACACCGCCATCCGCCTGGACCGCAACGAGCCGGAAGGCTTCGTCCGGCGCGCGCGCGTCTTCGCTTCGCAGAAACGCTACGACGAGGCCGTCGAAGACCTCGACCGCGCCCTCAAGCTGGACAAGGACAACACCTTCGCCTACTTCAACCGGGCGCTGATCTACTATGAACAGAAGCGCTACAAAGAGGCGGTGGACGACCTGGACACCGTGCTCGAAAGCGAACCCGGCAACGCCCTGACCCTCTACAACCGCTCCCTGATCTATGCGCAGGTGGGTGCGTTCGAGGAGGCGCTCGCCGATATGGACCGGGTGATCAACATCAACCCGGGCAACGTCCTCGCGCACTACAACCGCGCGGCCATCTTCGTGGAGATGGACCGCTGGCAGGACGCGCTGGAGGACTACAACAAGGCCATCGAACTCTATCCCGATTTCGCGAAAGCGTACCTGAACCGCTCCTACGTGGAGCAGATGCTCGGCCGGATGCGCGAATCCAAGGCGGACTACCAGATCGCGCAGCAGAAGGTGCGCGACTACCGCGACCGCAGCGGCGAGGCCTCCTTCGCCGACACGACGCGCCGCTACGACGCGCTGCTCGCGCTGGACGCCGACTTCGCGAAGAAGGACTTCGACAACGAGCTGCTGCAGCACCGCGACATCGACATCCGCCTGCGGCCGCTCTACAAGTTCAGCCTCGCGGCGGAGAAGGAAAACCGCAGCGTCGCCCTGTCGCGCCGCTACGAGAACGCCCTGATCGACCGCTTCATCGACGCGGCGCCGACGCCGATCACGCTGGGCAACGAACCGAGCACGGGCACGGAGAACTACCTCTTCACGGCCAACGCCGAAGAATACTTCGTCAAGGGCCTCCAGGAGCTGCAGCGCAAGCAGTTCAACGCCGCGCTGAGCTGGTTCGACCGCGCCGTGAACGCCGCGGACGACGACGTCGCGCGCGACCGCTATGCGCGCTACTACAAGGCCTTCTACCTGATGAACCGCGGCGTGCTGAAGGCGGAGATGATCGACTTCATCGCTTCGCTCGAAGGCAGCGTGCAGACGCTCTCGATGGACACCGAAGGCTCGACGCGCGCCCGCGTGAGCGACCGCGTCGCGCGTACCTACGACTATTCCGACGCCATCGCCGACATCAAGGAAGCCCTGGCGATCCTGCCGGACATCCCGTACCTCTACTTCGACCTCGGCAATCTCGAATGCCTGTCCTCGCAGTTCGTCGAGGCGCTCGAGAACTACGATATGGCCATCAAGCTGTACCCCGGTATGGGGGATGCTTACTTCAACCGGGGCCTCGTGCTCATCTATCTCAAGGACAAGGAGAAAGGCTGCATCGACCTGTCCCGCGCCGGCGAGCTCGGCGTGGCGGATTCCTACAGCGTCATCTCCAAATATTGCACGGAGGATGAAAACAATTAAGTTCAAGTCCTTCACGTCCGGCAGCTGCGGCAACTGTTATTTCCTGGGTATTTTCGACGAGACCGACGCCTGCGAGGCGGGCGTCCTGATCGATGCGGGCTACAGCCCGCGGCGCCTGAAGAAGGAGCTGGCCCGCGAGGGCCTCGCGATGGAGGATTTCTCCGCGATCCTCGTCACCCACGACCACAACGACCACATCCGCTCGCTGGGCTCCTACTGCAAGCACGTCCGCGTCCCCATCTGGACGCCGCCGGAGCTCGCCCGCGCGCTGGCGCACCATTTCATCACGGGCGACTACTATCCGTTCTGCCGCCGCGAGCTCGCGGCGGGCTGGAACGAAATTGTGCCCGGACGCATCCGGGCGCAGTATTTCGCCGTCCCGCACGACGCTTCCTGCACCTTCGGCTACGCCCTGATGCTGGATGAATACAAGTTCGTCATCATGACCGACATCGGCCGGATGGTGCCGCAGGCGCTGAGCTTCGCGAAGCAGGCGGACACCGTCGTGATCGAGTCCAACTACGACCTCGAGATGCTGCGCAACGGCCCGTACCCCAAGATCCTGCAGGACCGCATCTGCGGCGGCCACGGCCACCTCTCCAACGTCGAGTGCGCCGAGGCGCTGCGCGAGTTCGCGCACCCCGGCCTGCAGAACATCTTCCTCTGCCATCTCTCGGAGCACAACAATACCCCGGACCTCGCCTACCAGACGAACGCCACCGTGCTGCAGGCCTGCTATGCTGAAACGAAGGGCCGCATCCCGCGGCTCTGCCCGCTGCCGCGGATGACGCCGTCCCCGATGTTCATCCTGTAATTCCCTGAATTTTGCTATATTTGCAGGATTCCACTTTGGAACGGTAAACACAGTACAGTTATTATGATAAAAGTCAATGTAGGAGGCTGCAGCTCCTTTGTCAAAGATGCAGATTATCAGAAATATGTAGAGAAGGCGCTTGCCGCTTTTGACGTGCTGGACGCCGAGTCCGGCGCCGGCAACGATTTCCTGGGCTGGAAGACCCTTCCGGTCGATATTCCCGAATCCCTGATCGCCGACTGCGAGTCGATCCGCGACGCCTGGGCCGCCCAGGGCGTGGACCTGGTGGTCGTGATCGGCATCGGCGGCAGCTACCTCGGCGCCCGCTGCGCCATCGAGGCGCTCTCGCACGGTTTCGTCCGCAAGGCGGGCGTCCCGCAGATCGTCTATGCCGGCAACAACCTCTCCGAGGACTACCTCGCCGAGCTGATGGACCTCGCCAAGATGCGCAACACCGCCTGCGTGGTCATCTCCAAGTCCGGCACCACCACGGAGCCGGCCGTCGCCTTCCGCATTGTCAAGGAATACATCGAGAAGACCTACGGCAAGGCCGCTGCCGCTTCCCGCATCGTGGCCATCACCGACGCCAAGAAGGGCGCGCTCAAGACCCTGTCCACGCAGGAAGGCTACAAGACCTTCGTCGTGCCTGACAACGTGGGCGGCCGCTACAGCGTCCTGACCCCGGTCGGTATCCTCCCGATCGTGCTCGCGGGCTTCGACATCCGCGCGATGCTGAAGGGCGCCGCCGACGAGCGGGCCGAGCTCCTCAAGAAGTCGGCCGACAACGCCGCCGTGCAGTACGCCGCGATGCGCAACCTCCTCTATTCCGAGCAGGGCAAGAAGGTGGAGATCCTCGTGACCTTCAACCCCAAGCTCCAGTACCTCGGGGAGTGGTGGAAGCAGCTCTACGGCGAGTCCGAGGGCAAGGAGGGCAAGGGCATCTTCCCGGCCTCCGTCGTCTGCACCACCGACCTCCACTCGATGGGCCAGTTCATCCAGGAGGGCGACCGCGTGATGTTCGAGACCACGGTCACCGTCGAGAACGCCTCCCGCGAGGTGAAGATCGGCTCCGACGGGCAGAACCTCGACCAGCTCAACTATCTGGCCGGCCAGCGCGTCGAGCACTGCAACAAGATGGCCCAGCTGGGCACCAAGCTCGCGCACATCGACGGCGGCGTGCCGCAGATGGAAGTGAGCGTGGAGCGCCTCGACGAGGCGAGCCTCGGCGCCCTGTTCTATTTCTTCGAGTTCGCCTGCGGCGTCAGCGCCTACACCCTCGGCATCAACCCGTTCAACCAGCCGGGCGTGGAGGCCTACAAGAAGAATATGTTTGCGCTGCTCCGCAAGCCGGGCTACGAGGCGCAGACCGAGGAGATCCTCAAGCGCATCTAAGTTCCCTTATCTGAACTGATAGCCCGAGGGGGCCTTGAGACCGGGTATTCCATAATACGCGGCCACGAGGTCCCCTCGGATGTATATACCCTTGCCCAGCAGCTCCGGATGGTCCTTCAGGTTGAGGGCGTCCCGGATGTCGCCCGCGGGCAGTTCGACCGACAGGCAGTGCTCCAGGTCGGTCGTGGAGGCGCGGGTGCCCAGGACGAGGTTGGTGTTCTTGCTGAAAGGCGGGGCGAAGGCGACCTTCCGCGTGTTGGTGGCCACGCCCACGATGTAGCCCTGCACCCAGACGCTGCGCTCGCCGGCGTGGTCGCGCGCCGCGAGGACGTCGTACGCGCCGTCCAGCTCGCGCGCGTCCCCGCCGCCCGCGACGAAGCGGTCGCTGAGCCAGTCGCGGGTGGTGTCCAGCTGGACGGAGACGCCCCCGGCGCGCGTCCCGACGCTGGCGCTGAGCCGCATCGACAGGATCTGGCAGGCCTCCAGCCGCCGGGTGAAGAGCGTCTGCACGGCGCCGCCGTCCTCGAGCGCGAGCGTGACGGTGCCGGGGAGGAAATAGGCGACGCGCGACTCGGCGTAGCCGTAGGGGAGCGAGCCGCCGGGGCCCCGGAGCGTCAGCACGCCGTAGGGGTACGCTTCGCGGAAACTGTCCTCCACCGCGAGGCGCAGGCCGCTGTTGAGCTGGCGGCAGGACAGGGTCACGGCGACATTACCGCCTTCGGCCACGTGCACGACCTGCGCGTCGCCCCACTGCGGAGCGTCGAACGCCGGCGCGTCGAAGGCGCGCGAGGCGGCGCTGACGGTGTAGGTCCCGGCCGGCACGGGGAGCTCGTCCGGGAAATGGGCGTAGTCGTTCTCATAGACGGTCTGCCCCGCGGCGCCCGTGACCGTGATCCGGAAGGTCCCGGTGTCCGGGAAATCCATCCCCGCCCGGGTGGAGGGCGGGTAGATTTCGGGGAGGTTGACGACCAGCGTGCCCGTGCGCCCCTGACCGAAGAACTCCTTGCAGGAGCCCAGGGGCAGGAGGGTCGCGGACAGGCACGCGAAAAGGAGGAGGACCCGGAAGCCGGGGAGGCCGGGATAGACGGGAATCCTGAGCGGGTCCGGGCGGTATTCGGCGCGGCGGCGCGCGTGGGCGCCGTAGCGGAGATTCGCCCGGAAGTTGGCGAGGAGATTCCCCAGCAGGCCGGCGCGGCCGGCCCGGGAACTGGCGGATTCCGCCAGGGGTTGGAAGGTTGCTTTCATAGTGCGGAAAACAGGCTTGAAGTTTAATGTTCGCCGCAAGATGAAAAAAGATTCGACGCACCCCGGAAAGATTCGTATTTTTTGCAAAAAATTTTGTGGAATTTTTCCCGATTCACCCCACATCGAAACGTTTCACCCCATTTTTCCGGACGGCCGGAACGCGCGAAAATGCCGGGACGCCGGCCGGAAGGTGGAAATCTGTCTGGGAACGAAATAGGCCCCGGAGGGGCGCAGAAAGCGGATTTTGCGGGTAGAAATGCGTAAAAAATTCACGGGTCAGTTGCATCCCTGCGACTGACCCGTTACTTAACCTAAACTTAAACTATGAAAAACTTCGCTGCTAAATTACTCGGTTTTCTCGGAATATGCAAATTTTTGCCACAAATTTTTGTATTTTTGCTCTCCGAAAACTCCAAACATCTCTGTCTTTATGAAGAAAACTTCCTACTTGTCCGTCGGCATTCTCGCGCTGGCGGTGATGCTGCTTGCCGTCGGTTGCAAGCGCTATGAGACCGTTCCGGGAGATGCCCTTCAGACCAAGATCTACACCCTCGACAACGGGCTGAAGATCTTTATGTCCGTCAACAAGGAGCAACCCCGTATCCAGACCTACATCGCCGTCAAGGTGGGTAGCAAGAACGACCCTTCCGAGACCACCGGCCTCGCCCACTACTTCGAGCACCTGATGTTCAAGGGATCGGAGCATTTCGGCACCGTCGACTATGCGGCCGAGAAGCCGATGCTCGACGAGATCGAACAGCTCTTCGAGGTCTACCGCAAGACCACCGACGAGGCGGAGCGCGCCGCGATCTACCATAAGATCGACTCGGTGAGCTACGAAGCCTCGAAACTCGCGATTCCCAACGAATACGACAAGCTCATGGCCCTGATCGGTGCGGCCGGCACCAACGCGTGGACCTCCAACGACGAGACGGTCTATGTCGAAGATATCCCCTCCAACCAGATCGACAACTGGGCCCGCATCCAGGCCGACCGCTTCCGCTACGGCGTGATCCGCGGCTTCCACACGGAGCTCGAGACCATCTATGAGGAGAAGAACATGTCCCTGACCGAAGATAGCGACAAGGCCTGGGAAGCCCTCAATGAGTGCCTCTTCAAGAAGCATCCGTACGGCCTGCAGACCACCCTGGGCTCGCAGGAGCACCTCAAGAATCCGTCCATCACCAACGTCAAGACCTATCACGACGTCTATTACGTCCCCAACAACATCGCCATCTGCGTGGCCGGTGACTTCAATCCGGACGAGATGGTGGCGACGATCAAGAAATATTTCGGCGACTGGGAGCCCAATCCGGAGATCCCGACCCTGAAGTTCGAGCCGGAAGATCCCATCACCACGCCGCTCGAGCGTGATGTTTACGGCCAGGAGGCCGAGAACCTCCTCCTCGCGTGGCGCCTGCCCGCCCCTTCCGACCTCAAGACCGCGGCCGTGGCCACGATCGCCGACAATGTCTTCTGCAACGGCGTCGCCGGCCTGCTGGACATCGACATCATCCAGCAGCAGAAGATGCTCGACGCGTCGAGCTATATCCAGAAGCTCGCCGATTATTCCGAATGGATGCTGATGGCTACGCCCAAGCAGGGTCAGACCCTGGAAGAGGCCCGCGACCTGCTCCTCCAGGAGGTGGCGAAGCTGCGCAGCGGCGATTTCGACGAATCCCTGATCACGTCGACGATCAACAACATCAAGCTCGGCAAGATGCGCCAGCTGGAGCGGAATGCCGCCCGTGCGCGCGCCTATGTCTCCGCGTTCATCTATGGGATTCCCTGGAAGGACGCCGCCAAGGAGATCGACCGCCTCGAGGAGGTGACCAAGGAGGACGTCGTCGCTTACGCGAACAAGTATCTGGCTGAGAACGCCTATGCTGTCATCTACAAGCGTCAGGGCGAGGATGCGAGCATCCAGAAGGTCGCCGCTCCGAAGATCACCCCGATCGTGACCAACCGCGACCGGACGAGCGCTTTCCTGGACGAGATCCAGAACAGCGTCGTCAAGCCGATCGAGCCGGTGTTCGTGGACTTCTCCAAGGATATGTCCGTCTCGGCGTACAAGCCGGGCACCGAACTGCTCTACAAGCAGAACAAGCAGAACGACATCTTCACGCTTGCCCTGTACTACAACCGTGGCACGCAGCAGGATCCCGCCCTGGACCTCGCGATGCAATACGTCTCTTACCTGGGTACGCCGGAGATGAGCGCGGAAGAGATCGCTTCCAGGATGTATGCGCTGGCCTGCAATTACGGCTTCGGCGCCGCCGACGTGCGGTCGAACATCTACCTTTCCGGTCTGGGCGAGAACCTGCCCGAGGCGCTGCGCATCGTCGAGGACCTGATCCGGAACGCCGTTCCGGACGAGGCGATCCTGGCGAACCTGAAGGCCAACATCCTGAAGGACCGCGTCGACAGCAAGCTTTCGCAGGGCCGCTGCTTCTCCGCCATGCGGCGCTATGTCTCCTACGGTCCGGAATTCATCGACGCCACGACGCTGGACAACGAAGAATTGATGGCGCTGACCTCCGAGCAGCTGCTCGCCAAGGTCCGCGAAGCCTTCTCCCTCGGCCACTACATCCTCTATTACGGACCGATGTCCGAGAATGAGCTGAAGGGCGCGCTGGACAAGGACCACTATGTGGCTGACGGCGCCCAGTTCCTGCCCGCACAGTATCCCGTGATGCAGCAGACCCTCTCCAACCGCGTGATCCTGGCGCAGTACGACGCCCCGCAGCTTATCTATTACCAGTATTCCGACGACGGAAAGAAGTTCGATGCGGCGAACACGCCCGAGATCGAGCTCTTCAACGAGTATTTCGGCGGCAGCATGAATGCGATCGTCTTCCAGGAGATGCGCGAGGCGCGCGGCCTGGCCTACAACGCCGCGGCGTTTTTGAACGAGCCTGACCACGCGGCCGGCGACTATGCCTTCATCGCCTACATCGCGACGCAGAACGACAAGCTGCGTCAGGCCACCGAGGCCTTCCAGGAGATCATCAACGACATGCCGGAGTCCGAGGCCGCCTTCACCGTGGCCCGCGACGCGATCCTGAGCCGCCTGCGTACGCAGCGCATCACGGGCGCCAACGTCCTTGCCGCCTATATGACCTTCCGTGAGCTGGGCCTGGACGCCCCGACGACGAAGGCTGTCTACGACATGGTCAGCAATGCCAGCCTCTCCGACGTCATGGCCACCCAGCAGAAGTGGGTCAAGGGCCGCACCTACATCTACTCCATCCTGGGCGACATCAAGAACCTCGACACCCAGTTCCTCTCCACGCTCGGTCCTGTCCAGCAGGTGAGCCTCGAGGAAGTCTTCGGCTACTAGTATGAACGTCAAGGCTGCCATCCGTTCCATGCGCCTGCGCACGCTCCCGCTGTCCCTGGCCGGGATGGTGCTGGGTATCCTGCTTGCGGGTGCCGGCCACCACGTCGACGCACTTACGGTTGTCCTCCTGCTGCTGACCACGGTCAGCCTGCAGATCCTGAGCAACCTTTCCAACGAATTGGGAGATACCCTGTCCGGCACGGACCGCACCGACCGGCAGGGTATCCGCTATTCGTTGCAGGACGGGGAGATGACGATTCCGCAGATGAAGCGCCTGATCCTCTTCTTCGCCTGCCTGTCCGCCGCCATCGGTTCCGCGATGGTGATGAGCGCCTTCGGCACGGTCCGCGACCTGCGCGCGGGTGCGTTCCTCCTCCTCGGCGCCGGCGCCATCTGGGCGGCGATGCACTATACCCTGGGCAAGCGCCCGTACGGCTACCGGGGTCTCGGCGACCTGTCCGTCTTCCTCTTCTTCGGTCTTGCGACCGTGTGCGGGGGCTATTACCTGACCTGTCTGGAATGGTCCTGGAGCCTGCTGTTCCCGGCGGCCACGATCGGCTGCTTCAGCGTGGCGGTGCTCAATGTCAACAACATCCGCGATATGAAGACCGACGCCGAGACGCGCGTGACGGTCGCGATGCAGCTGGGGGAGCGCAACGCGCGCATCTACCAGACGCTGCTGCTCGTCACGGGCTTCGCCCTGATGACGGCCTATGTCCAGCTGGAGCCGCCCGTCACGGTGTGGCGCTTCCTGTATGCGCTGACCGTTCCGGGCTTCATGAAACACATCTTCGGGGTGTGGACGCTGCGGGACCGGGAGCTGGATCCGATGCTCCCGCTGCTGGTGATCTGCACGTTCGTGTTCGCCGTCCTTTCCGGAATCGGCTTCTACTTTTAGGCTTTATTTCCTACGTACATCCGGCACAGGCCCAGCGTGAAGGCCTTGTGCCGCACCTGTGCGTAGCCGCAGCGGCTCATCGTGGCCGTCCATTCGAGGCGGCCGGGGAAGGCCTGCACGGAGGCGGGGAGGTAGGTGTAGGCGGCCTTGTCGCCGGAGATGAGTCCGCCGATCCAGGGCACGAAGTGCTTGAAATAGAGATTGTATCCCCAGCGCAGGATGCGGTTTTCGGGGACGGAGAGTTCGAGGATGACGAGGTGCCCGCCGGGCTTGAGCACGCGGAGGATCTCCTGCAGCGCCGCTTCGCGGTGCGCGAAATTGCGGATGCCGAAGGCGATGGTGACGACGTCGAAGCTGGCGTCCGCGAAGCGCATCGCCTCGCTGTCGCCCTGCTCGCAGCCGATCCGGTCCTGCAGGCCGGCCTTCGCGACCTTGTCGCGCATCACGGCGAGCATCCCCTCGGAGAGGTCGAGTCCGGTGATGCGGCTGTCCGGGTGCATCCGGCCCGCGATGGCGAGGCTGAAGTCGCCCGTGCCGCAGGCGATGTCCAGGATGGACTGCGCCCGCTCCGCGTCGACGATCTCGCGCAGCGCGCGGCGGCGCCAGCTGCGGTCCACGCCGAGCGACATCAGGTGGTTGAGGCGGTCGTAGTCGGGGGCGATCCCGTCGAACATCTGCTGTATTTTCTCTTTCTGCGGCATACTTTTGGAAATGAAAAATCCGGCTTCTGGCCGGACTCTTGGAGCAGGATAAGGGAGTCGAACCCTCCTCCTTGGCTTGGGAAGCCAATGCACTACCGATGTGCTAATCCTGCTTGGGGTGGGATTGAATCATATTCGAAATTGTTTGGAACACGAATAATGGTCAAACGCGATGCAAATATAATAAATAATTCGTAATTTTGGCAACTTGAAACAAAACGTAGAAATGTATTCTTTGGGTATCGACGTCGGATCTTCATCCGTCAAAGTAGCGCTGCTCGATATCGCGGGCGGCAAGTGTGTTTGTTCATCCACCAACCCCAAATCGGAGGCCCCCATCAAGGCCGTCCGCAAGGGCTGGGCGGAGCAGGACCCGCAGTCCTGGTGGAAGTATATGTGTGAAGGTATCCGCGAGATGGCGGCAGCCGGCTATGACATGGGCCAGGTCGCTTCGATCGGTATCTCTTATCAGATGCACGGCCTCGTGGCGGTCGACAAGGATGTCAATCCGGTGCGCGACGCCATCATCTGGTGCGACTCCCGCGCCGTCGAGACGGGCGCTGCCGCCCTGCAGGGGATCGGATACGACCGCTGCATGGAGCACCTGCTCAACTCTCCCGGCAACTTCACGGCCTCCAAGCTGGCCTGGGTGAAGGAGAACGAACCGGGCATCTACGCCAAGATCTGGAAATTCATGCTGCCGGGCGACTACATCGCCTACAGACTGACCGGTGAGGTCACGACCACGGCCACGGGCCTGTCCGAGGGCATCCTCTGGGACTTCAAGGGCAACCGCCGTGCCGACTTCGTCACCGAATATTTCGGCATCGACGCCGACAAGTTCGCCAACGTCGTTCCCGCCATCGGCGTGCAGGCGCACACCACGGTCGACATCCAGCGCGAGCTGGGCATCCCGGCCGGTACGCCCGTTTCCTACCGCGCCGGCGACCAGCCGAACAACGCCTTCTCCCTGGACGTCCTCGAGCCGGGCGAGATCGCCGCGACGGCCGGCACCAGCGGCGTCGTCTACGGCGTCACCGACCTGCCGAAGGCCGACCCGCAGTCCCGCGTCAACACCTTCCTGCACGTCACCGATTCCGCCGAGCCGCGTATGGGCGTCCTGCTCTGCATCAACGGCACCGGCATCATGAACGCCTGGGCACACCGCAATTTCTGCCCGGACCTCTCCTATCCTGAGATGAACGACGTCGCCGCCACGGCTCCGGCCGGCTCCGACGGCCTGCTCGTCCTGCCGTTCGGCAACGGCGCCGAGCGCGTCCTGGCCAACGCCAGCACGCACGGCCGCCTGGTCGGCATCGACCTCGTCCGCCACGGCCGCCCGCACATCCTGCGCGCCATCCAGGAGGGCATCGCGTTCTCCTTCCGCTATGGTATCGACATCATGCGCGACCTCGGCCTCAAGCCGGACGTGATCCGCGCCGGCAAGGCCAATATGTTCCTCAGCCCGCTGTTCCGCTCGACCCTCGCGACGCTCTGCGACGCCAACATCGAGCTGTTCGACACGGACGGTTCGCTGGGCGCCGCCCGCGGTGCCGCCCTGGGCGCCGGCATCTACAAGAATGCCGCCGAGGCGTTCTCCACGCTCAACAAGCTGGACGTCATCACCCCGATGGATGCCTGGAAGCAGCCGCTCGAGGAGGCCTACGCCCGCTGGAAGAAAGAAGTTGAACAATCTATTAACAAATAAACCAATTAACACAATCCAATTTTATTATGGCAAACAAAGAGTACTTCCCGGAACTGGGAAAAATCAAGTTCGAAGGCAAAGATTCCAAGAATCCGCTCGCTTACCGCTACTACGATCCTGAGAAGGTCGTGGCCGGCAAGAAGATGAAGGACTGGTTCAAGTTCGCTATGGCCTGGTGGCACACGCTCTGCGCAGAGGGTGCCGACCAGTTCGGCGGCGGCACCAAGACGTTCCCTTGGAACACCGGTGCTACGGCTGTCGAGAAGGCCAAGAACAAGATGGACGCCGGTTTCGAGATCATGCAGAAGCTCGGTATCGAGTACTACTGCTTCCACGATGTCGACCTCGTCGACGAGGGCGCTTCCATCGAGGAGTATGAGGCCAACCTCAAGGAGGTCGTCGCCTACGCGAAGAAGAAGCAGGCCGAGACCGGTATCAAGCTCCTCTGGGGCACGGCCAACGTGTTCGGTAACAAGCGCTATATGAACGGTGCTTCCACCAACCCTGACTTCAACGTGGCCGCCCGCGCCATGGTCCAGATCAAGAACGCCATCGACGCTACCATCGAACTCGGTGGCCAGTGCTACGTGTTCTGGGGTGGCCGCGAGGGCTACATGTCCCTGCTCAACACCGATATGAAGCGTGAGAAGGAGCACATGGCCACGATGCTGACCATGGCCCGCGACTACGCTCGCGCCAAGGGCTTCAAGGGCACCTTCCTCATCGAGCCGAAGCCGATGGAGCCGACCAAGCACCAGTACGATGTCGACACCGAGACCGTGATCGGCTTCCTGAAGGCCCACGGCCTTGACAAGGACTTCAAGGTCAACATCGAGGTCAACCACGCCACCCTCGCCGGCCACACCTTCGAGCACGAGCTCCAGTGCGCCGTCGACGCCGGTATGCTGGGTTCCATCGACGCCAACCGCGGTGACTACCAGAACGGTTGGGATACCGACCAGTTCCCGATCGACCTCTACGAGCTCGTCCAGGCCATGATGGTCATCATCAAGGGCAACGGCCTCGTGGGTGGTACCAACTTCGACGCCAAGACCCGCCGCAACTCCACCGACCTGGAGGACATCTTCATCGCCCACATCGCCGCGATGGATGTGATGGCCCGCGCCCTGATGGTCGCCGCCGACCTCCTCGAGAAGTCCCCGATCCCTGCCATGGTCAAGGAGCGCTACGCTTCCTACGACAAGGGCACCGGCAAGGACTTCGAGGATGGCAAGCTGACCCTCGAGCAGGTGGTTGAATACGCCAAGAAGAACGGCGAGCCGAAGGCTACCTCCGGCAAGCAGGAGCTCTACGAGGCGATCGTCAACATGTACATCTAACAGGATGGCTGCTTCGCAAGAGAAGGGATCCGGCATGTATCTGTTCTCGATCGTGCTCGTCGCCGTGCTCGGCGGCCTGCTGTTCGGTTACGATACTGCTGTCATCTCCGGTGCAGAAAGAGGTCTCCAGGCGTTCTTCGAGAGCGCCGGAGACTTCACTTATACCAGCTTCCTGCACGGCATCACTTCGTCCAGCGCCCTGCTGGGCTGTATCATCGGTTCTGCGATTTCCGGCCTGATGGCCGGCCGCTTCGGCCGTAAGAAGAGCCTGTTCATCGCGGGTATCTGCTTCTTCCTGAGCGCCGCCGGTTCCTACTATCCGGAATTCCTCTTCTTCCCGAAGGGCGTGGCTTCCCACTCCCTGTGGGTCGTCTTCAACCTCTACCGTGTGCTCGGTGGTATCGGCGTCGGTATGGCTTCCGCCATCTGCCCGATGTACATCGCCGAGGTGGCCCCGGCCAACAAGCGCGGCAAGCTCGTGTCCTGGAACCAGTTCGCGATCATCTTCGGCCAGCTGGTCGTGTACTTCGTGAACTTCCTGATCCTTCAGTCGCACAAGAACGATCCCGCCGTCGTCGAATGGACGAACCAGGTGGGCTGGCGTCTGATGTTCGGTTCCGAGTGCGTCCCTGCCGGCCTGTTCACGCTGCTGATCCTGCTCGTGCCGGAGACGCCGCGTTACCTCGTGATGTCCGGCCAGGAGGATAAGGCGCTGCACGTGCTGACCCGTATCAACGGCGGCACCGTGGCTTCCCAGATCCTCTCCGACATCAAGGCTACGGTCGTGGAGAAGAAGGAGAAACTCATGGCCTATGGCTTCATCGTCATCTTCATCGGCTGCATGCTCAGCGTGTTCCAGCAGATCGTCGGCATCAACGCCGTCCTCTACTTCGCACCGCGTATCTTCGAGTCGATGGGCATGGGCAATCCGATGACGCAGACCGTGATGATGGGTATCGTCAACATCAGCTTCACGCTGGTCGCCATCTTCACCGTCGAGAAACTCGGCCGCAAGCCGCTGCTGATCACGGGCTCCCTGGGCATGGCCCTCGGCGCTCTCGGCGTGGCCCTGGCCGACGCCGTTCCGGGCGTGCCCGGCATCATCGGCGTGCTCAGCATCATGATCTACTCCGCGTCCTTCATGTTCAGCTGGGGCCCGATCTGCTGGGTGCTCATCTCCGAGATCTTCCCGAACACGATCCGCGGCGCCGCCGTGGCCATCGCCGTCGCCTTCCAGTGGATTTCGAACTTCATCGTGAGCTCCACCTTCGTGCCGCTCTACAGCTGGAGTCCGGCCTTCACCTATGGCCTCTACTGCGCGATGTGCCTCCTGGCCGCCCTCTTCGTCTGGAAGATGGTCCCGGAGACCAAGGGCAAGACCCTGGAAGAGATGTCTGCACTGTGGCGCAACCGCCAGAACAAGAAGTAGATTCCGTCTATCTGAACCTTGCAATACCCGGCCGGATGTCCAACGCATCCGGCCGGTTTGTTTTTACGTTCTCCGCGAAAGTTGTATCTTTGCGGCCGAAAAATTTCAGAGAGTAGTGTATGAGAAGATTGATCAGTTTGCTTATTATCGCTTGTCTGGTGCCCTGCAACGCCCTTTTCGCGCAGCGGACCGGCCCCACTGACGCCAATATATTCGGTCACGTCGTCGATGCTTCCACCGGGGAGCACCTCCCTTATGCGTTCGTGCGCATCGTGGAGCAGAACACCGGCGTGGCGGCCGACTCGACCGGCCACTATTTCCTCGCGAACCTGCGCGAGGGGCCGCTGACGCTCGAAGTGTCCGTGATGGGCTACCAGACGCAGACGCTCCTGATCGAAGCGGAGATCGGCAAGACGCGCAATTACGACTTCGCCCTGGCGCCGGACCAGAACCTGCTGGAGCAGGTGGTCGTGACCGGCAACCGCTACGGCACGCGCCAGCGGGAGACGGGCCAGATCGTGGGCATCGTGGCCCCGAAACTCTTCGAGAAGGCGTCGGCCGTGACGCCCGCCGAGGTGCTGAGCTACCAGCCCGGCCTGCGGGTGGAGTACGACTGCAGCAACTGCGGCTTCCCGCAGCTGGTGATCAACGGCTTGCCGGGTGAGTATTCGCAGGTCCTGCTGGACAGCCGTCCGGTGTTCAGTTCGCTGTCGATGGTCTATGGCCTGGAGCAGCTTCCCGCCTCGATGATCGAGCGCGTGGAGGTGGTGCGCGGCGGCGGTTCGGCCCTGTTCGGCTCGAACGCCATCGGCGGCACGGTCAACATCATCACCAAGGAGCCGGTGGGCTCCACGGTGTCGCTTTCCAACCAGTCGGGCATCATCGGCGGACAGGCCGCCGACATCTCCACGAGCCTGAACGCCTCGCTCGTCTCGGAAGACCGCCGCACGGGCGCGTACCTCTTCGCGATGGTGCGCAGCCGTGACGCGTACGACCGCAACGGCGACGGCTTCTCCGACGCGCCGATGCTGCGCAGCGAGACGCTGGGCGCCCGCGCGTTCCATAAATTCGCGCCGGACTCCAAGCTGACGGCCGAGTACCATCATATCCACGAATTCCGCCGCGGCGGCGACCGGATGGACCTGCAGCCGCATATGTGCGACATCGCGGAGCAGATCGAGCACTTCATCGACGGCGGCAGCCTGGCCTGGGATTTCCAGCGCGGCGGCCACGGCGTGAGCGCCTATGCCGCGGTGCAGAACATCGCCCGCAAGTCCTACTACGGCGCCGGCCAGGATCCGAACGCCTACGGGCGGACCTCGGACGTGACCGCGAACGGCGGCCTTCAGTATCTCTATCATTTCGACCGCCTGTGGTTTCTGCCGGCGACCTTCACCGCCGGCGCGGAATACAGCTATAATACGATGCACGACAAGATCCTGGCCTACGACCGCGATATGCGGCAGACGGTCCGGATTTTCGGCGCGTACGCGCAGAACGAGTGGAGCGACCGCCACTACGGCGTGCTGCTGGGCGTCCGCCTGGACAAGCACAACCTCGTGGAGGCGCCGATCGTCTCGCCGCGCGTCACCCTGCGCTGGGCGCCGGATGCGCACTGGACCCTGCGGGCCGGTTACGCCCGCGGCTTCCGCGCGCCGCAGGCCTACGACGAGGACCTGCACATCAACGCCGTGGGCGGCGCCGTGTCGCTGATCTCGCTGGCCAAGGGCCTGCGGCCGGAGACGTCCGACGCGCTCACGCTGTCGGCGGACTACTGGCTGCAGCGCGGCAACTGGAAATTCAACGTCCTCGCGGAGGGCTTCTGCACGACCCTGCACGACGTTTTCGCGCTGGAGAATACGGGCACGGACGCGCGCGGAAACGTGCTCCTGGAGCGCGTCAACGCCGCCGGCGCCCGCGTCTACGGCTTCAACCTGGAGACGAAGCTGCTCTATGACGAGACGGTGGAGATCCAGGGCGGCGTGACGCTGCAGCGGAGCCGCTACCTGGAGGACTTCGCCTGGAGCGAAAGCGTGGCCCCGCAGCGCCGGATGTTCCGCGCGCCGGACGCCTACGGCTACCTGACGGCGGACTGGCATTTCGCGAAGCACTGGGACTTCACGGTCGGCGGGACCTATACCGGCCCGATGCTCGTCCAGCATTTCGCGAGCGTCATCCCGGCCGACGAGGAGACGATGACGCCGGCCTTCCTGGACGGCAACGTCCGCCTCTGCTACCATTTCCACCTGACCAACCAGACCACGGTCGAGCTCTGCGCCGCCTGCAAGAATTTCCTGGACCAGTATCAGCAGGACATGGATTTCGGCCCCCTGAAGGACTCCGCCTACATCTACGGCCCCGCCCTTCCGCGCAGCTTCTTCTTCGGCGCCAAGCTGGTGTTCTAGGAGAATTGCTATATTTGCGGGTATGAGACACTATCTGATGACCCTCTTGCCCGCAATCGTGCTGCTGGCGGGCTGCGCGTCCGGCAATTCGTGGCGGCGTGGCGAAGATTTCAATTTCGACTGGAAATTCACGCTGGGAGACGATATCGCGTTCGCGGAACCGGATTACGACGATTCCGGGTGGCGGGACCTGCACCTGCCGCACGACTGGAGCGTAGAAGGGGAGTTCTCCGCGGAGAACCCTTCCACGCCGGGCGGCGGCGCGCTGCCGGGCGGCATCGGATGGTACCGCAAGCATTTCTTCGTGCCCGAAGGCTGTTTCGAGCCCAAGCCGCTGGCCGACAAGGTCGTGCGCGTGGAGTTCGACGGCGTTTTCATGAACAGCACCGTCTTCGTGAACGGGATGGCGGTCGGGACGCGTCCCTACGGCTACAGCTCGTTCGCCTATGATATCTCGGCGCTCGTGGTGCCCGGCGACAACGTGATCGCCGTGCGCTGCGACAACGCCGACCAGCCCAATTCCCGCTGGTATGCCGGATGCGGCATCTACCGCAATGTGCGCCTGGTGGTGACCGACCGCGTGCGCGTGGCCTACAACGGCGTGTACGTGAGCACGCCGGAGATCACGTCCGACGCGGCGAAGGTGCACGTGTCCGTACGGACGGAGAACGAACTGCCCGGGCAGCAGGTTCGCTACGACGTCCGCATCGCGGACAGAAGCGGGCGCACCGTCGCGACCACGTCCGCGATAGGCGGCTACGCCTTCGATACGGACCTGACGGTCCACGACCCGCGCCGCTGGGACCTCTCGGATCCCTACCTCTACACGGCCTGGGTGACGGTGTCCGCCGGGAAGCTGAAGGACGTCGTGGCCACGCGCTTCGGCATCCGCTCGACGGCGTGGGACGCCGACCGCGGCTTCATCCTGAACGGCCGCCCGGTCAAGATGCTGGGCGTGTGCCTGCACCACGACATGGGCTGCCTGGGCGCGGCCGTGCATCCCCGCGCGCTGCAGCGCGAACTGCAGATCCTCAAGGATATGGGCGTCAACGCCATCCGCACCTCCCACAACCCGCCCGCGCCGGAACTGCTCGACCTTTGCGACGAGATGGGCTTCCTGGTGATGGACGAGGCGATGGATATGTGGCGCAAGCGCAAGACGCGCTACGACTACGCGCGCTTCTTCGACGAATGGCACGTCCGCGACGTGCAGGACTTCGTGCGGCGCGACCGCAACCACCCTTCGGTGGTGATGTGGAGCATCGGCAACGAGATCCTGGAACAGAGCGACTCGCGCGACGACGACATCGCCAACCTGACGCCCGAACAGGCCAACGACCTGCTGAACTTCATCCATTCGCTCGGACAGAGCGACCCTTCGGAAAACAATCCCAACATCCTGCTGACCCGGCATATGGCGGACCTCATCCGCGAGCTGGACACAACGCGCGCCGTCACGGCCGGCTGCAACGGCGTCTGGCCGGGCAACAACCTGCTGCGCAGCGGCGCGCTGGACGTGTACGGCTTCAACTACCACCCGCAGCTGTATGACTCCTGCCGCGTCTGGTTCCCGGGCAAGCCGCTGCTGGGCTCGGAGACCGTCTCCTCGCTCAACAGCCGCGGCGTCTATTTCCAGCCGTCGACCGACAAGGTCAAGCTGCCCAGCCGCGGCTGGCAGTACACCGCCGAAGGCGAGGTGGACTGGGACCACCAGGTGACCGCCTACGACGCCTGCTGCGCCCCGTGGGCGAATTACCACGAGGAAGCGTGGATCGCGGTGCGCGACCGCGACTTCATCGCCGGCACCTTCATCTGGACCGGCTTCGACTACCTCGGCGAGCCGACCCCGTACGGCTGGCCGTCGCGCAGCTCCTACTTCGGCGTGGTGGACCTGGCCGGCTTCCCGAAGGACGCCTACTGGCTCTACCGCTCGGAATGGACCGACGAGACCGTGCTGCACCTCTTCCCGCACTGGAACTGGGAGAAAGGGGAGCCCGTGGACGTCTGGGCCTACTACAACAACGCCGACGAGGTGGAACTCTTTGTCAACGGCGAGTCCTGGGGCCGGCAGTCCAAGACGCACGACGTGCTCCACGTCCAGTGGAACGCGGTGCCCTTCGAGCCGGGCCGCATCGAGGTGGTGTCCTACCGGAACGGCAAGGAGGTCGCGCGCGATGCGCGCTACACGGCGGGCGCGCCCGTCACCCTGCGCCTGACGCCCGACCGCACGACGATCGCCGCCGACGGCTATGACCTCTCCTACGTGACCGTCGAGGCGCTGGACGCCGACGGGCGCGTGGTGCCGACGGCGACCGACCTGCTGCACTTCAGCGTGGCGGGCGACGGCGAGCTGGCGGGCGTGGACAACGGCAACGCCGCTGACACTTTGTCACTGAAGGGGAGCGACAAGGCCCTCTTCAGCGGTAAGGCGCTGGCTGTCATCCGTTCGCGCCGCGGCCAGCGGGGCGTAGCCACCCTCAGCGTGTCCGCTCCGTATGCCACGGTCAAGACCAATATCATCGTAAAATGACATGTACGCCCCTGGGGGCGTGTTTTTTGCAGATTGCCCGTCCGTATTTGCAAAGTTGAGGCAAATACGTTAAATTTGTGTGTTTTCGCGCCTTTGCGCGAGAGTGTTAACCAAGAAAAACGAGTAAAAGAACATGTCATTTGCATCTGTCATAGGCAAGATATTCGGCTCCAAGTCCGAACGTGACTACAAAGCCGTGAAGCCTACACTGGACAAGATACTTGCAGTCTATCCCGAGATCGACGCCCTTTCCGACGATGATATCCGTGCCCGTTCGGCGGCGCTGCGCGCCCGCCTGCAGGAGGTTGAGAAGCCTTTCGAGGACCGGATCGCCGAGATCAAGGCCGAGCTCGACAAGGATATTCCCGTGTCTGAGAAGGAGAAACTGGCCGGCGAATCCGACAAGCTGGTCAAGGAGGAGGACGACGCCATCGAGAAGTGCCTCGACGAGATCCTGCCCGAGGCCTTCGCCATCGTCAAGAGCACCGCGCGCCGTTTCAAGGAGCATTCCACCATCACCGTCAACGCCACCCAGTTCGACCGCGACCTGTCGGTCAACCACGATTTCGTGACGATCGACGGCGACAAGGCCACCTATACCAACCACTGGCTTGCCGGCGGCAACGAGATCACCTGGGACATGGTCCACTACGACGTCCAGCTGATCGGCGGCATCGCGCTGCACCAGGGCAAGATCGCCGAGATGGCGACCGGTGAGGGCAAGACCCTCGTCGCGACCCTCCCGGTGTTCCTCAACGCCCTCGCGGGCAAGGGTGTCCATATGGTGACCGTCAACGACTACCTGTCCAAGCGTGACTCCGAGTGGATGGGCCCGCTCTATATGTTCCACGGCCTGTCCGTGGACTGCATCGACAAGCACCAGCCCAACTCCGACGCCCGCCGCAAGGCCTATGAGTGCGACATCACGTTCGGTACCAACAACGAATTCGGTTTCGACTACCTGCGCGACAATATGTCCATCAGCCAGGAGGACCTGGTCCAGCGCAAGCACCACTTCGCCATCGTGGATGAGGTGGACTCCGTGCTCATCGACGATGCGCGTACCCCGCTCATCATCTCCGGTCCGATCACGCACAACGATGCCGACGAGGCGCAGTTCATGGAGTTCCGCCCCTACGTGGAGCGGCTCTACCAGACGCAGCGCACCCTGGTGAACCAGGTGCTCAACGAAGCCAAGAAGAAGATCGCCGAAGGCGACGAAGAGGAAGGCGGCAAGCTCCTCCTGCGGGCCCACAAGGGTCTGCCGAAGTACCAGCCGCTCATCAAGTTCCTCTCCGAGCCGGGTATGAAAGTCCTCCTCCAGAAGGCGGAGAACTACTATATGCAGGACAATGAGAAGGAGATGCCGGTCGTCACCGACCCGCTCTACTTCGTCATCAACGAGCAGCTCCACTCCGTGGATATGACCGACAAGGGCCACGAGATGCTGGCGCAGGGCGTGGGCGAGGACGACTTCTTCGTCCTGCCGGACGTCGGCTCCCGCATCGCCGAGCTCGAGCACTCCGACCTTCCGCTGGTCGAGAAGCAGCAGAAGAAGGACGAGCTGATGGCGGAATTCTCCACCAAGAGCGAGCGCGTCCACACGGTGATCCAGCTCCTCAAGGCCTACACGATGTTCGAGAAGGACGTCGACTACGTCATCATGGACGGCAAGATCAAGATCGTGGACGAGTCCACGGGCCGTATCATGGAGGGCCGCCGCTGGAGCGACGGTCTGCACCAGGCCGTCGAGGCCAAGGAGAACGTCAAGGTCGAGGGCGCGACCCAGACCTTCGCGACCATCACCCTGCAGAACTACTTCCGTATGTATCACAAGCTGGCCGGTATGACCGGTACGGCCGAGACCGAGGCGGGTGAGTTCTGGAGCATCTACAAGCTCGACGTGATGGTGATCCCGACCAACCGTCCGGTGATCCGCGACGACCAGAACGACCTCATCTACAAGACCAAGAAAGCCAAGTACGCCGCCGTCATCGACCGCATCGTCGAGCTCTCGCAGGCAGGCCGTCCGGTGCTCGTCGGTACGACGGACGTCGAGACCTCCGAGCTCCTCAGCCGCATGCTCCGGATGCGCGGCATCCGCCACAACGTGCTCAACGCCAAGGAGCACGCCCGCGAAGCCGAGATCGTGGCCCAGGCGGGCCAGACGTCGGCCGTGACCATCGCCACCAACATGGCTGGCCGTGGTACCGATATCAAGCTCTCCGACGATGTCAAGAAGGCCGGCGGCCTCGCGATCATCGGCACGGAGCGCCACGACTCCCGCCGGGTGGACCGCCAGCTGCGCGGCCGTGCCGGACGTCAGGGCGACCCGGGTTCCTCCACCTTCTACATCTCGCTGGAAGACAAGCTGATGCGTCTGTTCGGTTCCGAGCGTATCGCCAGCATGGTCGACAAGCTCGGTATGGAGGAGAACGAAGCCCTCGAGAGCAAGATGCTCTCCAACGCCATCGAGAACGCGCAGAAGAAAGTCGAGGAGAACAACTTCGGCATCCGTAAGCGCCTGCTCGAATACGACGACGTGATGAACTACCAGCGCGAAGCCATCTACTCCCGCCGGCGCAACGCCATCAGCGGCGAGAAGGTGGAGATCGACCTGCAGAATATGATGAAGGACACCGCCGAGCTCTTCGTGGAGCGCAGCAAGGGCCTTCCGTTCGACGAGTTCGAGATGTCCCTGATGGCCCAGCTCTCCATCGACTCCGGCCTGACGGAGGAGCGCTACGACAGGGCCAAGCCCATCGAGATCGAGGGCCAGCTCGTCGAGCATATGCTGGAAGTGTACAAGCGCCGTATGGACACCCTCGTGGAGCGGCTTTCCCCGATCGTCAAGGACGTCTATGAGAAGCAGGGCTCGATGTACCAGAACATCGCCATCCCCATCTCCGACGGCCGCAAGCAGATGACCCTCTCGGTCAACCTCGAGCGCGCCTACAACTCCGAAGGCCGCGAGATCGCCAAGACCCTGAGCAAGAATATCCTCCTCTACCAGATCGACGAACACTGGAAGGAGCACCTCCGCGAGATGGACGACCTCAAGCAGAGCGTCCAGAACGCCTCCTACGAGCAGAAAGACCCGGTCGTGGTCTACAAGCTGGAGAGCTACAACCTCTTCGCCTCGATGCTCGAGAGCCTCAACCAGGATGTCCTGTCCTTCCTCTTCAAGGCGTTCGTGCCGCTCCAGGACCGCCCGCAGCAGCCGCAGCGCGCCGTCCGTCCCAAGACGGACATGAGCCGCTTCCAGGCCCGCCACAGCGACCTGACCACCAACGGTGAGCAGAAGGCCAACGCGCCGGTCAAGGTGGACAGGCAGGTCGGGCGCAACGACCCGTGCCCGTGCGGCAGCGGAAAGAAATACAAGAACTGTCACGGCCGCGGTCTGGAGTAGCCTTGCAGCAGCATAACCGTTAGTACAATGAATATCACAAAAAGTAGTAGCATTAAGACCCCAAAAGCAGTGGAACAGAACGTAAACAATGTCAGTAGGATCTCCCAGGGTGCAGCCATCCGGGGAGACCTCTCGTCTTCCACCGACATCCGCATCGACGGACAGGTGGACGGCACGCTTTTCTCCGAAGGCAAAGTTGTAGTTGGCGAAACCGCCCGGCTCTCCGGCCGTCTGTTTGCGACCCACGTCGATTTCTGGGGTAAGATAGACGGCGATATCTTCGTGAAGGATACCCTTTCGCTCAAGAGCTCGGCCGTCGTCAACGGCAACATCCACGTCCGCAAGATCCAGGTCGAGATGGGTGCCCAGATCAACGGCTCCTTCAAGATGATCTCCGAGCAGGAGTACGAGCAACTGGTCGCGACGATGGTGCGCAAGAGCACCGCGCCCGCGGTCAAGCCGGCGGCCAAGCCCGTGGCCGCCGTGCCGAAGCCCCAGCCGGAGCCGGCCGGCGGCAAGCCGACAGCCCCCCAAGCCTCATAAAAATCTTCCCGTAAAGCTGCGGCTTACATGAAAAACACTCTGATCCTTCGGATCTCCCTGATTATTCTTAGCCTTCTTCTCCCCACGCTTGGGGAGGGGGGCTCTATTATGGCGCAGGACGGCCGTACGGATGTCCTGCGGCTCAACGTCTATTTCCAGCGTGGCATTTCCCGGATCGATCCGGAATTCCGCGACAACGGCGCGCACATGCAGAGCTTCCGCGAAGTGCTGGAGGCGCGCCTGCGCGAAGGCTGCGCCGTGGATGCCATCCTGATGCGCGGTTCCGCTTCGCCGGAAGGCGCTTCCTACGACAACAAGACCCTGGCGAACGACCGCTCGCATGCGCTGGACGGCTGGTTCGCGGACACGCTCGGCCTGAGCGCCGCCCTCTACCACCGCGAGGCGGTGGGCGAGGACTGGGAGGGTCTCGCACGCATCATCCGCACGCTTGACGTACCCTGGCGGGACGAGGCGCTCGACGTCATCGAGCACACGCCCGAATGGGTGACCGAGGGCGGCAAGGTCGTGGACTCGCGCAAGAACCGTCTCCGCCGTGTCGACAACGGCAAGGTGTGGCGCTGGCTGGATGCGAACGTCTTCCCTGAACTGCGCGCCGTGGGCGTGTCGGTGGAGTGTATCATCTCCCATCCGATGCCCGCGCGCACGGATACCGTCTATGTCACGCGGACCGTCCGCGACACCGTCTATATCGACATCACCCCCGTGCCCTCGTTCGAGGGTCCCGACCCGCGGATTCCCGACTTCGAGAGCCGCCAGCTGCGTTTCGCCCTGCGCACCAACGCCCTGGCGATCCCGTTCGCGAACGCGGGCATCGAGATTCCGCTCGGACGGCGCTGGAGCGTCGGTGCCGACATCTACTACCCGTGGCTCTGGCGCCCCGGCCACGCTGAAGGCGTGGACCGCACCGGCGTCTGCAACGAGCTGATGGCGGCGGACGTCGAGCTCCGCTACTGGTTCCCGCGCAAGGATATGCAGTCCGGGCAGCGCCTGCTGGGCCATTCCATCGGCGTGTACGGCGCCGCGGGCCACTACGACTTCGAGCGCGACTGGTCCGGCCTGCAGGGCGAATTCTACAATGTCGGCCTGGACTACCTCTATGCCGCGCCGATCTTCCGCGGCCGGATGCACCTCGAGTTCGAGCTCGGTCTCGGCTACATCTGGTCGACGGCGCGTCCCTATGACTGTCTGGAACCGGGCGGGGTGCTCTACCACCGCACGGGCGTGACGAAGAACTTCAGCTGGATCGGGCCTACGCGTGCCCAGTTCTCGCTGGTCGTTCCCATCTATACGCGTAAGAAAGGAGGTGCGCGATGAGAAAGTATCTCCTTCTTCTGCTGACCGGCCTGCTGCTGGCCACGGGTTGCCACCGCATCCCGCTCCATGAGCGTGCGTCCGGCGTTTATCTCAAACTGAACCTCCACCAGGAGATCGATCCCGCGATGGCGGAGCTCCTGGACTTCGACGCCCGTCCCGAGCTGAAGGACAAGGTCCTCGGCAAGACGCCGGAACTCGTGCGCGCGTGCTTCTATGACGCCGTCAGCCACGAACTGGTGGCCGAAGACTTCGTTCCCGCCGAAGGCGGCTTCGTCAACATTCCCGCGGGCGTGTACGACGTGGTCGCTTACAGCCTCGGCACGGAAACGACCCAGGTGACCGGCACGGAATCGCGCGCGGGCGGCTTCTCCTTCACGGGCCCTACGGGCGCGAAGCTGAAGATGAACGCGCCGACCAAGGCCGACGAAGAGACGCAGGAGCAGTCGGTCGTCTTCGAACCGGACCACCTGTTCGTCGGCAGGATCGCCGGCGCCAACGTGGCGACGCATCCGGCCGACGCGTCCGAGACCTCCGTCCTGACCGCGGAGATGAACCGCATCTCCGAGAGCTGGATCCTGAAGGTGATCGACGTGGAAGGCGCGGAGCGCATCCAGAAAGCCGACATCTACATCACCGGACAGGCTGCGGGCCGCTACCTCTGGGATGCCCGTACGTCCAACCATCCCTGCGCCCTCGGCTTCGAGGGCACGGTCGATGCGGCGGCGGGACAGCTCTTCGCGGTGTTCAACACCTTCGGCCGCTATCCCGAGCCCGAGACCGACGTGATCGTGAACGTGCTCGTGACCACGACCGGCGGCAACCGCTGCCGCTTTGTCTATGACGTGACCGACCAGTGGCTCAACCCCGACAACTCGGCCCATCTGATCCTCATCGACGAATTGATGGAACTCCCCGGCGACGACTTCGACGGCGGCGGCTTCGAGCCGGTCATCAACGACTGGGACGATGAGGTGATCGATATCATCGTAGGATAATAAACCAATTAAATATTCACTTACTAAACAACAACCAACATGAAAAGTATCCACCTTTTTCTTCTCGCCGGTGCAGCCGTGATGTTGACCGCCGTGTCGTGTGCCAAGACTGAGACCATCCACGATGAGGTTCCGGCAGAGATTGGTTTCAAAGCTGCCGCCACCAAGGCTGACCCGGAACTTGCCGGCGCTTCCCTCGGTACGGACAACGACTATGTCATTTACGCGGCCGCTTCGGCCGATGGTTCTCCCAAGTATTTCGACCCTGCGGCCACGAGCTACGGCGGCCAGCTGTTCGCCTACTTCACGGATGGCGCCAAGTGGTTCCCGGCCACCGGTACCAGCCCCTATACCAAGCAGCATATCTATTGGCCTTTCGGCGGCGTGAAGGTGGATTTCCTGGCCTATGCGCTGACGCCGGACGCCAAGACCGCGCTCTCCCCGACTTTCCATTCCGATACCCACGCCCGTGAGTTCACGATCGATGATTGGGATACCTTCGCCAATCAGTTCGACGTGCTGTATGCCGTGGCCAACGGCTGCGTGCCCGGTACCGACGGCAATGTCGCCCTGGCTTTCAAGCACGCCCAGGCACTCATCGCCTTCACGGCCAAGAAGAGTGCCACCACGACGGTGGACCTGACGATCAACAAGATCACGATCAAGGACCTGGAGTATGCCGGCACGCTGAAGGTGGACAACTACCGCGCCAACCTGGAGGCCGGCTGGACCATCTCCGCCCATGGCGACAAGGACCTGTCCGCCGCCGAGGGCATCTCCGATTTCCCGTATACCCTCAACGGCACCGCCACCCAGGTCACCACGAACCTGCTCGTCCCGGAGCAGTCCGCCAAGCAGATCGTGATCAACTATTCGATGGGCGGCAAGACCTTCGACTACGAGCTCAACATCCCGCGCACCCCTTGGGAGATGGGTAAGAAGTATACCTTCAACCTCGAGTTCTCCGCTGCGGAGATTACCCTGGAGCCTACGGTGAACGTCTGGATGGAAATTGTTGACAACGAGCAGATCGGCTAGTATCCGCTATGTCTGACGCCCCGTTTCGGCTGATCGCGCTGACGGGATGTCTGGCTGTGGCCTGTGCCTGCGGCCGGACACTCACCGTCACGGACGCGCCCGAGCTGGCGCTGCGCTCCGCGGCGTCCGCCTCCGTCAAGGCGGACCCGGAGCTCGGCGGCGCCTCGCTCGGCACGGACAACACGTACGTGATCCTCGCTTCCGCCACTGCGGCGGAGGAACCGGAGTTTTTGAGGGAACAGCTGTTCACCTACTACACGGACGCCGCGAAGTGGCAGGCTTCTACCGCTTCGGGACCGGGAATCGGCGGGACCTATACGCACGATCCCAAGTTCTGGCCTTTCGGCGACGTGAAGGTGGACTTCCTGGCCCTGGCGCTCAAGCCCGCGGCCTACGACGCCCTGAACGCGATGCCCGGAAACCTCAGTTTCTACCGGGCTTCCGACGGCGGCGCTGCGTACGGCGTTTCGGTCGCGGACTGGAATACGTATGACAATCAATATGATGTGATGTTTGCGGTCAGCAACGGGCAGACCAGCAGCAGCAATCCCGGCGGGACGGTGCCGTTGAGCTTCCAGCACACGATGGCTGTGGTGGGATTCACGGCCAAGAGTGCCTCCGAAGCCGGAATCTTTACGCTGAAGGCTGTCAAGCTCCGCGAACTGCAGTACAGGGGCTCGCTCGTGATCGACAATATGACCACCGAGGTCGGCGTCTCCTGGATGGTTCCTCCCGGCGACGCGTGCCAGTGTGACAAGGAGGTGCCCCTGACGATGGCTGAATTCTCCGTGCCGGGTTCCGGCGCGACGGGACTCGCCATCAAGTGCACCGACCACCTGCTGGTGATCCCGCAGCCGGCCCGCACCGTCGAACTGACCTATCACGTCAAGAACTCGATTCCCGACCTGAAGTGTACGCTGGCTTTGCCGCGTACCGTCTGGAAGGCAGGCCACCGCTACATCTACGACCTGGTCTTCACGCCCACCGAGATCCGCGTCTCGGACGTGACCGTGACGGACTGGGACGGTACGCCGGTGGACGATACGGCGATTATTTCGAACTAGCTTCTAACACTTTTACCGTTGAGGAAGATCGCGACTTTCCTCTTTGCTGCACCGCTCTTCCTGGCCGGCGCCTGTACCAAGGTCCCGGCAGGGGCGGTGCGTATCCCTGCGGCCTCCGGCGATCCGGTCGAGCTGGCCGTAGGCGGGCAGACAAAAGGAAAGGCGCCGATCACCACGCTCGCGGAGCTTGCGACGCAGGATTTCAGCGTCAGCGCCTGGTATTCGCCGGAAGGCGAGATCTTCGACGGCGAGCACACCGTCAAATATTTCGAGAACCACCGCTTCGGCTACGTCACGTCCGACCTGGCGGGGGAGACGACCTTCCCCAATGCCTGGCAGGGCGTGGCCCCGCACGCCTCGGCGGGCATCGTGAACGCGAGTCCCGTATACTGGCCCCTCGACGGCACGCTGAGCTTCTTCTGCTACGCCCCGTACCGGGAAGGGGATGCCGACATCGTGCTGGAGGATCCCGTCACGGACGCCGCCATCGCCGCGCGCCTGCCGGGCTACCTGCCCGGCTCGCCGCTCATCCGCGTCACGCCGGCGGCCGCCGCGGCCGACCAGGCCGACTTTCTCTGCGCCCCGCCGCTGCTCGACCGCAGCCGCTACGATGCCGGCGGCATGTTCCCGCTGGACTTCAGCCAGCACCGGATGACGCAGGTGGAGTTCGGATTCAACTATACCGGAACGCTGGTGGATGACGACGGCCTGAATATCCACGAGAAAGTCCGCGTCACGAGCATCGAGCTCCAGGACGTGATCGGCTCCAAGTATTTCTACTTCACGGCAACGTCCCCGGATGCCGCCTGGAGCGCGCTGGTCTCGCCGGCGGATCCTTCGGGCTCCGACTTCCCGCGGGCCACGTACCGGATCAGCGCGGCCGGCGGCGAGCTGAAGACGGGCCTGGATGCCAACCTGCCCGACCTGGCCGGCGGGACGTATCTGACCGTCCGGAAAGAAGACAACCTCGACGGCCTGTTCTACCTCCTGCCGCAGGAGATCCCTTCCGGGGCCCGGCTGGTGGTCAGCTACAACATCGTCGATGATTATGCCGGCGTCCGCGGTTCCGAAGTGATCACGGTCCCGCTCCGCTCCGACCCGCCGACGGACGATCCGACCCTGGCCGTCTGGCCGGAGGGGAAAAAGGTGCGCTATCTGCTCACGCTGGATATCCCCAACAGGGGCTTTGTCACGATGACGGCGAAGTATTATGACTGGGAGAATTCGAACAACCTGCATCCCGGGCAGGAATTGATGTATTAGCGATGAGAAAGACCGGTGTCCATAAGATCCTGTTCGGGCTGTGCCTCGCCGCACTGTCCGCCGTCGCCTGTTCCAAGCACCCGCGCACCGTCGGACCGCTCCGGGAGGCGGCCGTCGACATCCGCGTCTCGGTGGTCGGGGAAGCCGAAGCGACCAAGGCGCTGGTGGATTTCGCCAACGGCACCAATTACGGCATCTTCGCCTGTATCCACGAAGACACCCCTTCCGCCTTCGCGCCCTTCAAGTCCAGCGTCTACAATGCGCGGGCGAAGAAGGTCAGCGGAAAATGGCTCTACGACTATGTGGGAACGTCTTCGCCGGGCGGGCTGGACGCCACCAACTCTTCCTTCTTCACCCTCCTGCAGCGGACGGACGACCAGCCGGCCGACCTCTATGCGTATGCCCCCTGGATGCAGGAAGTGTATCTGCCTTCCGTCGGCCCGACACGGATTCCTTTCAAGACCGCCGAGCAGAAGGACCTGATGTATGCGGAGCAGAACCTGACCAACGCCAACGGGTCCCTGGATCCGGCGAGTATGTCCCCGCTCTCCGCGACGTTCCATTTCAAGCACGTGATGGCCCGGCTGGTCTTCAAGTTCCGGGTGCTCAACGTGCCGACCAACTACCGTATATCGTCGGTGTCCATCGCCCGGACGGATGACGCCGCGACCTCGCATCTCTACACGTCCGGCACCTTCAATGCCATCACGGGCACGCTGGACTGCGTGGAGGAGGTGAACACGGACGGCAAGCATATCATTGCGGTCCCGAAAGAACTGACCGTGGACTCGACTACGCCGGTCGCCCTGTCCGTCCTGTTCGTGCCGACGGAAGTGGGCGACGACGAGCTGAGCTTCACCTTCACGGTCAACAGCCAGAAAATGCAACCCTTCGTCCTGAAGAAGGAGTTTGTCGAACACGGGCCCGGAAGCGGGATCTACGGCTTCCAGCCCGGTTATACCTACACGTTCAATTTCACGCTGGACAATTACGTCTATTTCGACGGTTTCAGCGTCAGCGAAGAGTGGGAATCCCTGGAGCTCCCGCTCCCGGATTATATTTGATGGATGATGAGACTGAAAACGGACATACGCGTCTTGCTTGCTTCGGCCGTGCTGCTTTCCGGTGGCGTGGCGGGGTGCTCCCGGCTGCCGCAGGCGGCAGGAGAGCAGCCGGAGGGGAGCATCCTGCTGGGGCTTGATACCAAGGCGCTTCCCGCGGGACAGCGTACTTTCCGGGTGGTCATCTTCGACAGGAACAACGAATACGGCGCCAACGGCTCCTATTCCACGACGACTTCCGGCCCCCATACGGATGCGAACACGGGCGCGGTGCGCGAATGGCTCCTGCCCTGCCGGGTCGATGACGGCGGAACGCCGCTGGACGAGTCCGGAGCGGTGGTGGACAATCTGGCCGATGCGGACCATCGCAGCGTCTACGGCCTGCGCTGGGGCGGCTCGGGCAACATCACCCTGGCGGCCGTCTCGCCGGCCGTGCGTGTCCTGCAGGACGAACTGGACGACAGGCGCTGCTATGTCGAGTGGTCCGCCGATACGGACGCCCCGCTCTATGTGAGCGCGCCGGCTGCCGGATCTTTCGCCGGAACTTGGATCGGCGGCGCTTTCGTGTATGAATCTTCGACGCGGATCCCGACCCTGGTGGACTACCGGGCCACCCTCTCGGTCTTCATCGACTTTGACCGCGATCCCAACAATGTCCGGCCCGTGGACGAGGCCTATATCCAGTCGGTCTGCGTCACCAACCGGGTCGTCTCCGACCGCTACTACCTGCAGGAGAAGGGGGACCTCGCCCTCGGTTTCACCCTGAAGGCCATGCCGGATGAGAACCGGCACTACACGGTCTCGGACACGCCGAAAGTCCTGTATGACTGGTCCGCGGACGGCGGGGTCCTCCATCTGGAGAAAGCCAACAACGACACCTGGTCTTCATCCGGCGAGCGCAAGGTCTATCTGCCGGCCGTCAATTTCGCCGACACGGACCTGACCGATGCCGTGCGGCCGGTGGTCCTGGTCAAGCTGGGCAGCGACACGGACCATCCGTTCACGGCGAAGGTGGTCCTGAACCAGACGCTCCTCCCGATGAAGCATTATACCTACAAACTGATGGTCTCCAAGACCTATGTCAACGTGTTCCTGTCCGTGGCGGACTGGGACGCCGGCGGGACGTCCGGGACGGTGACGGAGAATCCGGCTTATGTCGGCTCGGTCAGCCTGACCGACGGCGGCTGGGAAGATGGCCAGGGAGGGGCCGCGGAAATCTGAGGATGAACAGGAAACCGCTCATATCCCTGCTGTTGCTCGCCGCGCTCTGCGCCTGCAATCCGGCTGCCCTGACGCCCGGGGACGGGCGCCCGGCCGTCGGCGTGGACCTTTCGCTTTCCATCGCGCCCATCGAAGACGCGACGCCCGGCACCAAGACCGATTACGAACCGGATTACTGGAGCGCCATCGCGGACGCGGGCGAGCGGGCGGCGGCCGTCGCCGCTTCCGTCAAGACCGTCCTCCTGCTCCAGTTCGAGTGGACGGACGCCGAGGCGTCCGATGCGCTCCTGATCGGGCAGCATTTTGTCAGTGACTGGGCCACGCAGAAGCCTGTCCTGCTGCCTTCCGACAAGAAGAATACGATCCTGGTGATCGCCAACGTCCCCGGGAAGCTGCCGCTCCCGTTCGGCACCACCCTCGGCGCTTTCCTGGAGAGCCGGAATTACAACCTGATCGACGGCCTGGACGACCTGTCCGGCCGGGGCGTCTGGTATTCCCCCAACGGCGGGACGGACCGCTACCTGCGGATGAGCTGCGCGGTGGAGAAGAATTCCATCGCCCAGGACGAGAGCATCTCCGCGAACCTGAAGCTCAATTGCGCCAAGGTCGTGGTCAAGGTGACCAACACCTCGCCTGCGGGCGAAAAGATTGCGATCGACGAGGTCCGGCTGGGCGGCATCAACCGGAAGTACTACTACGTCACGAATATGGACGGGTTCGCGGACGTCTTCTCCGTCCGGACTCCCTACCGTTTCGAGGAGGGCGATACCTTCCCGGCGGCCTATAACGACAGCGGCGACGCGCAGACCTACACGTTCTATGTCCCGGCGAACCTCCGGGGCGTCCACGCGTCCAGCACGTCCGCGCAGTCCAAGAACGACTACGCGCCCCGGGGCGCAACCTATTTCCGGATCCTCGGCACCCGGGGGACGACGCCGGTCGTCCACACCTACTATCTGGGCGGGAACCTGACGGACGACTACAACCTGGCGCCGAACCATAAATACACCTTCGATTTCAAGGTCAGGACGCCGGGCGATGCCGCCCACGATTCCCGCGTGGAGGACCTGTCGGAGGTGACTTTCTCCACGGATGCCAATTGCTATATCCTCCAGCCGCCGGCATTGGCGGGACAGTCCCGGACCTATGCCATCCCGGTCCGCCGGGCGGCGGTGTTCTGGAATCCGAACAACGTCGACCAGGGCCTTTATGGCGCATCCGGCGGAGACAACGAGGTCTTCACGCTCAGCGAGGATACGCCCTGGACCGCCAGCGTCGAGTGGGCGGAATTCGCCGGTGACTTCGACGCGGACGCTTTCCTGACGGTCAAGTCGGGGGCGGGATTCGACTCCGGGAGCAATCCGGGGGCTTTCTTCAAGGTCAAGGTGGATGCCGGAATGTCGGGCAGCGCCTACGTATCAGTCAAGAATGCTTCCGGCGTGATCCTGTGGAGCTGGCACCTCTGGGTGACGGACTACGATCCGGACGTGCCGATGGCGCCCGAGGCGGGGAAGTATCTCTACGCCGTGCCGGGCGGCGAGATCCATCGCTACAACGGCGCGACCCTCTGGGCGGCAGGCAAGGCCTACGAAGGCGCTTTCATGATGGACCGCAACCTGGGAGCCCGGGCTTCCGGGAGCCTGTATATGCCGGACACCTATGGCTTCCTGTATCAATACGGACGGAAAGATCCTTTCACGTGGGATTCGAAAACGACGGGTGCCGTCAATTGGACGACGCCGAATCCTGACGGCGGTTATGCGAACACCCGCTGGGCCGTCCATAATCCGACGCGGTGGATCAATCGGGGTGCCTGGCAATCGGGAGACTGGACCGCGACTACGGATGAACTGTACAGCACGAAAGTGTGGCACGACCCTCTGTATGATGCCTCCTCGGGAGATGAGCGGCACGAAGCGGACAAGTCCATCTACGACCCCTGTCCGCCCGGGTGGTCCATCCCGCAGAACGGTGTCCTGCAGGATGTGATGGCTTCCGGGAAAAACCGCTGGGATGGCACGGAAGGCCGCCAGGGCCGGTATTATTATCCGGAAGGGTATGACAACCGCGGCACCACGGGCGTGATCTTCTTCCCCGCCGCCGGAGCATACGACACCTCTTCCCCCGCCAATCCATTGGTCGGTGGATGTATGTTCTATCGGCTCAAAGGAGAAAGCGCCATGTTCAATTCCGGCAATTTCGTGAACAACAATGGCAATTATACATACGGTCTCCGCAGCGTCCGGTGCATTAAAGTGAAGCAATGATGAAACGGTTCAGTCTCATATTCCTGGCGTTGCTGTCATACGCTTGTACGCCGGATGTCCTCACGCCGGATTCTCCGTCGAATCCTCCGCGCGAGCCGGTCCCCGTGTCCCTTTCCCTGACCGCGGCTCCGCTGGAGGGCGAGGCCCTCGCGACCAAGGCTGACCTGGCGTCGCAGATCAAGTCCGTCGGCCTGGTCCAGTTCGAGTGGATCGACGACGATCCCGCCCACGTCCTGCAGGCCAGGATGGTCAGCCGCCAGTACTTTGACCATTACCCGCTGGTCGAGGCGGACGGCGAAAACTTCGCGCTGGTCTCCTCCAACCGCAAGAACACCGTGCTGGTCATCGCCAATGCCCGCGAGGTGGACCTCTCGTTCGGTATGGAAGAAGGTGCGGAAGAGCAGCCGACGTTCGAGGAGATCCTGACCCGGCAGAACGCCACCCTGCTCGCGACCCCTTCCCTGGACGACCTGTGGTACAGCGACGGCGCCGACAAGTACCTGCGGATGAGCGCATCCGTCGTCCTGGACGGCGTGGCCATCACGCCGGTCCCGAAGATCGGCACCGATTCGGACCCGCTGCAGCTGAAGCGCAATTGCGCAAAGATAACCGTCAACGTGACGAACGAAACCTCCGGCCCGGACGCGGTGACCCTCGAGCAGGTGCGGCTCTGCGGCGTCAACCGGCGCTACTATCTTGCGGCCCATCTGGACGGGGGAATCTTCCGGGACGTGTATTCGCCTTCCCAGCCCCAGCGCTTCGACGCGGAGCCGGAAGCGTTCAGCGGACCGTCCCAGACCTATACCTTCTATGTGCCGCTCAACCTGCGCGGAGACAACGGAAGCAGCACCCAGACCGGCAAGAACCTGAACGCTCCGGCCGGTGCGACCTGTTTCCGCCTCTACGGACATTACGGCGCGGATTCGCCCGTCGTCTATACCTACTACCTGGGCGGCGACCTGGTCAGCGATTTCAACCTGGAGGCCAACAAGAGCTATACGTACGATATCACCCTTTCAGCCAAGGGCGATCCCGAATCGGATTCCCGCGTGGAAGACCTGGACGAGATCAAACTCCTGACGGATGCCAACTGCTATATGCTGCAGGCACCGGAGGTGCCCGGCATGACCTATACCTACGCCATCCCGGTGCGCCGGGCGGCCGTGTTCTGGAACAGCCCCGGCACGAATATGGGCGTCTATGGCGCCGCCGCCTACGAAGCGGCCCCCTTCTCGCTGGAGGAGGATACGCCGTGGACCCCGGCGGTGGTGTGGAAGACGATGGTGGAGGGAGACGTCACGGACGATGCGTTCCTGCTGACGCCGACCGGAAGCGGCATGGGCTTCAATCCGGACCATCCCGATCCGCCGGCAGGGCACCAGCCCTGGCTGCGCATCAGGGTGCCCTACGGGATGCGGGGCAATGCCCTCGTGGCCATCAAGGACGGCGCCGGCAACATCCTGTGGAGCTGGCACATCTGGGTGACGGACTACGATCCCGACGTGCCGATGACGCCCGAAGCCGGAACGTATATCTATGCGGTGCCGGGCGGCGAGATCCACCGTTACAACAATGCGGTCTTCAACACGGGTGAGTATAGCCGGGCGTTTATGATGGACCGCAACCTCGGGGCCAACACCGTCTGGGGAACTACGGCTGCAACCAGCCAGGGATACCGGTACCAGCTGGGGCGGAAGGATCCGTTCCTGGAGAACTTCTCCCACCCGGCGCTTGCGAACAGCGTGGCGGGCGACAGGAATGTCCGCTACGGCGTGCAGCACCCGAATGTCTGGTTCCGGATGGCCACATCCGCGGGCCTGTGGACTTCGCCGCAGGATCCTTTGATCGTGAAGGGCACGTATGCCAACTGGTTCGACCGGCTGTATAATGAGCACGGGGGAGACAATTGCGAGCCGGGCAAATCCTTTTATGATCCGTGTCCTGCGGGATGGCGTCTTCCGCTTTCCTCGGTGTGGACCGGGATCCTCACGACCAGTCAATGGAGTACCGTCGACAAGGGTTTGATATACTATCCTGAGGGCTATGACAACCGGGCCGCCACGGGCGTCGTCTTCCTGCCTGCGGGAGGCTGGGCGAGTCCGGCTAATCATTGGCGTCGCGGGGGTGCGGGTCTGATCGGGGCGTATCATTGCTCGAACGGAGGAACAACCATTTTGAATTTCAGGGCCGACGGCCAGTATCAGGGAATAACGAATGATTATGATGAGGCTGCCCTGATCAGCGCCCGCTGCATCCGCCTGCAATGAATTTTTGAATGAAAGATGATAACAATGCCAAATAGACTGAAAAATTTCCGGACGCTGGGCGTCCTGCTGCTCGCGGCCGTTGCCTGCACGAGGGAGCCGCTTGACGTGGCTTTCGTGCCGGGCGGCAATCTGCCCGTGGCGTCGGACGTGCCGGTCGCGTTCGCCGTAGGCGGACAGCCGACCAAGGGGCAGGCGCCGATCACGTCGCTCGCGGAACTCGCGACGCAGGATTTCAGCGTCAGCGCCTGGTATTCGCCGGAAGGCGAGATCTTCGACGGCGAGCACGCCGTCAAATATTTCGAGAACCACCGCTTCGGCTACGTCACGTCCGACCTGGCGGGGGAGACGACCTTCCCCAATCCCTGGCAGGGCGTCGCCCCGCACGCCTCGGCCGGTATCGTGAACGCGAATCCCGTCTACTGGCCGGTCGACGGCACGCTGAGCTTCTTCTGCTACGCGCCGTACCGGTCGGGCACCACGGACATCGTCGTGGAGGATCCCGTCACGGACGCCGCCATCGCCGCGCGCCTGCCGGACTATGTGGCCGGCTCGCCGCTGCTCCGCGTCACGCCGGCCGAGACCGCGGCCGACCAGGTCGACTTCCTGGCCTCCCCGCCGCTGCTCGACTGCAGCCGCTACGATGCCGGCGGCATGTTCCCGGTGGACTTCAGCAAGCACCGGATGACGCAGGTGGAGTTCTGGTTCGCCTACAAGGGCACGCTCCAGAACGATCCGGGCATCACGCAGACCTTCGAGCAGGCCCGCGTCTCGAGCATCGAGATCCGCAATGTCGTCGGATCCAAATACTGCTATTTCACGGAAGCCCCCGACCGCACCCTGGGCTGCCGCTGGAGCGAGGCTGTCTCGCCCGCGGATCCCGCGGACGGCAGTGCGGCGCTTCCGCAGATCACTTACCGCCTGGTCAGCGCGACCGGCGGCGAACTGAAGACCGGTCTTGACGCCAGCCTGGAAGACATCGAGGAGGGCGGCAACTACCGCTTCATCAACGATACGCCCACGGGCCATCTCTTCCTCCTCCCGCAGACGCTGCCGGCGGACGCGCAGCTGGTGATCAACTACGCCATCCTGAACCTGTATGCCGGCACCCGGATCTCGGAAGTCGTGACCCTGAACCTTTCCGACTGTGCCGTCACGGCGTGGCCGGAAGGCAAGGTGGTGCGCTATCTGCTCACGCTGGACCTCCCCGAGCGGGGCGTCGTGGGCGTCAAGACCCTGATCATCCCCTGGGAGGATGCCGGGGTCCCTTATTACGAACAGGAAATGCTTTATTGATGAAAAATTTCTGGTATATACTATCTGTGGCCGTGCTGCTCGCGGCGCCGGCCTGCACCAAGCAGCCGGCCGGGGAGCAGGGTGCCGCCGTGGACGTCCGGCTGGCCGTCGACGCCACGCCGGGGACCAAGGGCGTCATCACGGGGACGGACTTCCCCAACTGGAACGGCCAGGCGGGCGACCCGACGGGCACCTTCGGCATCTTCTCCTGCGTGCACGAGGACGTGCCGTCCGAATATGCCGCCCACAAGCCTGCAACCTACAATATGCGCGGCTACAAGGCCGGCTCCACCCTCCGCTACAACTACGTGGCCACGGCGGGCAGCGGAGCGCTGGAAGGGGAGTATTCCTCCCGCTTCCTCCTGACGCAGCGCAAGGACGACAAGACCGCGGACCTCTATGCCTACGCTCCGTGGACCGCGGACGCCTGGGCGAGCGGTCCGACGGCCATCCCGTTCCAGACGGTCAAGCAGTGGGACTGGATGTATGCCGTGGAGAACGACCGGCCCTATCTCACCCCCATCGACGCGAACGACCAGGAGAACAGCGACCTGGATCCCGCCGGGACGGACCTGAAGGCGTCGTTCTATTTCCGGCACGCGATGGCGCGGCTGCGTTTCGAGTTCCGCCTGCTCAACACTCCGACCGACTACCTGGTCCGGCTGGTGTCCGTGACGCGCTCGTCCGGCGCGCCGCTCTACAGCGCCGGAACGTTCAACGCCATCACGGGCACGTTCGAAAACCTCGAAGAGACGGATAGCTTCTCTCCCAACCTGGCCGAATGGATCCGCTCGACCAGCCCGGCCGCTATCGACGTCCTGTTGGTGCCGGGGGAGATCGGCCCCGCCGACGAACTGACCTTCACCTTCTCGGCGAACGGCCAGACGCTGCAGCCCTTCGTCCTGACGCGCGACCGCGTCGCGCACGGCGACGGCGTCACCTACGGCCTGCAGGCCGGATACACCTACACCTACCATTTCACGATGGACAATTACGTCTTCCTCGACGGGTTCTCGGTCAGCACCGACTGGACGACCCCGTCGGATCCGGACGACGACCTGAACCCCATCCATATCTAGCGCCCTATGAGAAAGTCTTTTGCACAGATCCTGCCTTTTGCTTCCTGGGCGTTGTTGCTGCTGGGCGCGTCGGCCTGCGACCGCGTGCCGCAGCCGGATGGCCGGGAGGTTCCCGTCCTGCTGAGCCTGGACACGAAGTCCTCCGGTACCTACGAGGGGACTTTCCGGGTGGCGATGTTCGACAACAATGATGAGTTTACCGGTGCGACGGGCACGTACTGCTCGCTGCCCTCCGGGCAGACCTGGTGGTCGCATCCCTGGTTGCCGCCCTGCCGGGTGGACGCGGCGACCGGCCGGGCGCTGGATGACGCCCTGCCTGTCGGCAATGCCGTGACCGACCTCGGGGAGGCGGACCACGACAGCAAATACGGCCTCCGCTGGCGGACCCAGACGAGCAACGCCACTTCCGTGAACATCTCGCTGGTGGCCATCGCCCCGGCCCTCCAGGTCCATCCGGACGGCGACCTGGGCACCTTCGCCTATGTCAACTGGACGCCCGACGCCGAGTTCTATGTCAGCGACCCGAAGCGGGGGACCTTCACCGGCACCTGGGTGGATGCGGAATACGTCTATACCTCCAATACGAAGATGTCCGCCACCATGGTGGACCACCGCGCCTCCGTCACCGTCCGTATTGAGTGCGGCGAGCTGACCGAGGGCGACATCCAGTCCGTCACCCTGACCAACCATATCAAGTCCGCCCGCTACTACCTGATGTCGAAGGACATCTACGAGCGGGGCTTCTCCTATGCCGACGGACACTTCACGACGGGACCGACCGTCCTGTACGACTGCGGCGCCGGCGCGCCGGACCATCTGGTGCGCGCCGACGGCGATTACCGCGAGTACGACAAGGTCTATTTCCCCGCCGCGCACTTCTCCGACAACGCGATGGAGCCCATCCGGCCGGAGTTCATCATCATGTTGGGCGGGGACAAGACCAAGCCCTTCAAGGTGCGCGTCGTCCTGAACCAGGACCTGGAAGCGATGACGCATTATACACTCACCCTGCTCATCTCCCGGGCCATCGTGGACGCCACGCTGACCGCGAGCGCCACCTGGGATGTCGGCGGCACGCTGACCGTCCTGGACGACGACGGGCTCAATGCGGGGACCTTCCCGGTGGAAACTTCCTGGAACGACGGCGGCACGCACGACGCCGAGGATGTTGACTAAAAAAGGAAGGCCGATGAAGAACAGGTTTTTCATATTCCTCCTGCCGTTCCTGCTGGGTGCGTGTGTGCAGTTGGGAGATTCGCCGGTCAAGCCGGCGAATGACGGGGAGACGGTCCCCGTCGCCCTGTCCCTGTCCGTCGCCGCCGTCGAGGACGGTATGCCGGACAGCAAGGCGGATATCTACCACGAACCGGAAGATCCTGCCTTCGACGCTGCCGCCGCTATCAAGACCGTCCTGCTGCTGCAGTTCGACGGTGAGGATGCGGACGCGCAGCTGATCGGCCAGCAGCAGTACTTCGACCACTGGCCGCTGGTCGCGGCGCAGGGCGAGGGCTTCGCCCTGGTGGCGCGCTCCACGCCGCAGACGGTCGTGGTGATTGCGAACTCCTTCGGCTACCTGCCCCTCACGGACCGCACCACGCTGGGCAATTTCCTGGAGCATGAGAATTACCGGGAGATCGGCTCCCTGGCCGGCGTATGGCACGATGTCGCCGGTGGCGCCGACC